>Ga0208879_1002656_pt1 | contig 15446 bp, 12 predicted proteins | sample Knorr_S15_td_Bot_FD_185605 | JGI IMG/M metagenome (GOLD analysis project Ga0208879, IMG submission 185605) | Marine microbial communities from Southern Atlantic Ocean transect - Knorr_S15_td_Bottom_ad_5009_LV_A (SPAdes) (version 2) | ecosystem: Environmental > Aquatic > Marine > Oceanic | place... | reverse complement strand
AAGCAGAAGAATTAACTACATCCCTAAATGAGGTTTTAGATGAAATCATCATTGTAAAAGATGAATTAGGAATGGCTTACCTCCCTGAATGGGACTTCAACGCAATTGGTGAACTAGAACCTGGTAAAGGATATAAGTTAAAGATGAACTCCTCCCAAAGCTTCACCTACGAGACTTTATTGAGTTTTTGTAATCCCGAACTTATTTTCTCCAACGATAGTACAAATGCCTATTGTTATGAAACAAGTAATAATGTCCGGAGATGTTATACAAATAATATTCCTCCTCATACTTATGGACCCTTTGGTGGGGCTAATACTATTTTTGCAAGTCAAGAATTCGAATATGCCATGTGTCAATTCCCGGAACTTGGGGATAATTCAACTCCATTATCATTTCAAGGAAGCCAACAAGGCTGTTCCGGAGGCTATATTTTTGGAGTGTCGAATGAAGGAATCAATTATTCTCCTTATGCTAGGCTGTTCTGGGTTAATCCTCTTACTCAAGAAGAAAACGAAGAGTATGAAGTGGAGGCAGATTTTGCTCTAAATATGGATGAGAATGGAGCTCACATCAATTCAGCTCAACGCTATCATTACCACAATATACCTGCTGAACATTTTTCGAATAACCCAAGCATCAATGAAAACAGTCACTCTCCTATTGTTGGCTATGCCGCAGATGGATTCCCTATGTATTATAAATATTTACACATCAATCCTCTAGACAACACTAGTAATATCATAGAATTTTCTAGTAGCTATGACCTTAAAAATGGAGAAAGATCAGGTGATGGCATAACAGCACCTGATGGACTATATGATGGGAATTACATTCAAGATTATGTATATATAGAGTCAAACTCTGAATTAGATGCTTGTGGAGGTCGATTTGCTGTTACTCCAGAATATCCTGAGGGAACCTATTACTATGTGCTTACAGATAATTGGCCTTATATTCCTAGATGCTTAAATGGAGCTCAAGTAGATAACTCATTTCAAATAGGACCAAACTGCCCTCCATCGAATGCTGAAGAAGCTTGTGCTCAAGAAGAGCTGTTTGGATTTGATGTAGTAGTCTTAAACTCACATAAAGAATCACTACTATCCATTAAGGTATCTACAAAAAATCAAGAAGGTGTAAACAAAGTTTCAATATTCGGGAAGAATGGTGAAGTATTGTACCAGTCAAATACATTTGAAAATGAGATACGAATTAAAAAGAAGCGCTCTAAATATTTATTCGTTCAAATAGAATGGAATAAAGAGCAGTATACGAAGAGAATAAGACTTTAAACATGATACATCTTACATTATTCTGCAATCTCATCATTGGATTTTCAATCCTCCACACGGGAAGTATAGCTGAATACAAATACCAGATGAATGGTGACAGAATTCAATTCATATTTATGATGGATCTAGATGACTTGGATTATTTTAAAAATGATAATTCTTGCGATTACCAACAAATGAGCGCACTGTGTACATCTAAGTATATCACTAATAATAGTACCCTCTATATCAATAACAAGCCCATCAAATTTAATTTTGTGGAATCCTATACCAAAAACAACCATCTTTACATTTATTTTAACTCCGAAACTAAAATGAAGCAGCTAAAAAGTGTTTCCGTTAGCAACACATGTTTTTATGAATTCAATCCACATTTTAAAAATAGAGTAATACTCAATCTTGATACATTTGAGGGTTCGTATCTCTTAACAGAACATAAAAAGGAAATAAATCTGGAGGAATAAGTATATTAGTTTTGGTATAAAAAAAGACCTAAGTAAAACTTAGGTCTTTATATATCAATTAGGCTGGTTGAAGATCTTTCTTCGACTTTCTGTAAGGAAAGGAGTTGTAAATATTTCGTTTTGCAAAACGTACTTGCTTATCAGAATTGATGAGCTTTACATATATCTTTTTAGAAACTCCAAAATACTCATAGGTAGTACCATCTATAAAAGAAATCTCTAACAATTGTCCTTTATGCTGAAAATCGGATATACCTGATTCGCTTGTCGTTTTAGTATACTCATCTAAATTAGCTGCAATGGTCTCTGGAGCCATACTTACTAAAAAATGGTAGCCATCAATAACCTGACGACTCATGTCTTCAGCTTCAAGAGCTTTTTCGTCACCAGATTGAAATTTATCTGGATGCCACTCTTTCACTAAATTTCTGTACGTTTTTTTAAGTTGCTTCAGATCAGTCTCTTCTTCAACACTAAATAACTTTTTGTACTCGTTAATACGCTTCATAAACAGCTTCTTCTAAATTTGGTGCAATACTACTAATTTAAATCGTTGAAAACTACATAGTTTTAAATTTATCACCGAATATGTGCCTTCCATAATTAAAGTACATAGTCACAACAACATCTCAACTTACAAATAGTATGTGAATTGTTAATATTTTGACCATTAGGTAAATAATCCATAATACAAGTTTCCTTGGTACGAAATTTGCAATGCATACATTGTAATTTAAATATCCTCGTATGAAAAGTGTATTAATGAGTTTTTTACTTCTTTTAATGTATGGTAACACTTTTGCTCAATGCGAGTCAGTGACAATAGGCTCTGCTACCAATTTTGGTCCCTATACAGTAGAAACACTTACAGAATGGGATGGAATACGAAATGGACCTAATTACTTTGGAGCAACGATTTACTACCCGAGTAACGCAACAGCTCCGTTTGCAAGTATTACAATAGTACCCGGGTATTTTTCAGCTGAATCTACAATTCAGAATTGGGGAACATTTTATGCGTCACACGGAATTGTTAGCATGACCATAGGAACGAATAGTATTTTTGAATATCCAGAATATAGAGCCGAAGCCCTGATTGATGCGCTCGAAACTATTAAACAAGAAAACACTCGGCTCAACTCTCCCCTTTACGGAGACATCGATATGAATCGTTTTGCAGTGAGTGGTTGGTCTATGGGAGGTGGTGGAGCTCAACTAGCTGCTTCACTCGACCCTTCACTAAAAGCTGTAATAGCATTATGCCCTTGGTTAGACACTAGCTCAACAACAAGCTCAACCCTAAATCATGCAGTACCCACTTTATTTTTTAGTGGTGAATATGATGGCGTTGCATCACCATCAATCCACGCTAATGTGCATTATAACTTCATCCCTAACACAACGGATAAATTAATCTACGAAATTGAAAATGGAACGCATTTAGTGGCTAATGGACCCGAAGGTGGTAATGGTGAAGTTGGCAGAATGGCACTGTCGTGGCTCAAAAAATACTTGTTGGATGATAATTGTTATTGCCCATTATTGCTAGAGATTCCTGTTACAGCATCAAACTATATGACTAATATAACTTGTGAATCAACGAGTACAAGTACTCAATCGATAATCTTTAACGAAGGATGGTCAATAGTTTCTGCTTATATACTTTCCGAAAACACTGAATTTTCAAATGTTATAGCTCCAATAGTTGAAAACATCATTATCGCAAAAAATTATGCAGGATCTACTTATTTACCTGACTGGGATTTTAATGGAATTGGTGAATGGCAAGAAGGACAAGGGTATTTAGTTAAAATGTCGACCACTGAAACTCTTATTATAGAAGGTGAACAATTAATGCCCGAAAACAGTCCAATTGATTTGCTCGCGGGTTGGAATATGATTGCCTATTTACGCACCGAAGCAGCTTCAACTGATTTAGTTTTCTCAGACTTAGCGGATGCTGAAAACCTAGTAATAGTAAAAGATTATACTGGAAATGTTTTCCTTCCTGATTGGGACTTTAATAGTATTGGAAATTTAGAGCCTGGAAAAGGATATCAGCTCAAGGTAAATAATGCAAGTACATTACAATACCTAGCTAATGATTTAGACTATGAATAAGACAAAAGACTAATCTATATTTAGTTAAATCGATTAAACAAATATCTTTTCTGCACAGAACCATCCTCATAAATATAAAACATCAAGCAATTACTCTTTGTTTCTATCTCTCTACCCAGAACGTCCACAATCTTTATTAATCTGTATTCACTGGTAGATTTGACTTCCTCCAAACCCACATATTCAACATAGTATTGGTCAGACATAGATTCACAGCCATTTTGATCAATATAAATAACTGAGTAAAGACCTGATGTATCCAGAATATAATAATGAGCATTAGCACTATCAATGCTATCCCCATTATAAAACCATTGGTAATTTGTCATACCTAAATCGGTATACATACTATCTGAATTTATAGAAATGAATGGATTGTTTTCAGGATATATATTTACCTGCGTATGAACAATACTATCACAACCAACTGTAGAAATTAAACTATCAACATATAAACCTTGTGATGTGTACACTTGTTCGCCTACCACAAGGCTATCGCCCAAACAAATAAAATTCGTTTGATTAATTGCTATATCTGTACAGAGTGCACTAGTGGCTATATTTATAGAGTAGGGTGCTAACACAATATCTATCTGTCCACTATCCGATTCCATATTAATATATGTTTCTGACTCTATATGAGCAAAGAGCGAATCTGAAGTCCATTTCCTCCAATACACCTCTTCGGTAAACACCTCACTTACATCCACAGAAATACTATCTCCAGATATATTCACAAAAATGGCTGATTCATCTATCGTATCATCAAATTTCCAAGCATATAATTTTGGATAACTAACTGTTACAGTATCATTATTTGCTCCTTTCACATACTGGGTACTGTCTATCAAACTTTCTGGAAAAATTAATTGTCTCGCATTCACCTTCCCTTTCATCTGCCTATTCCATAAAGAACTTGCAATCCCAGTTGCACGCTTTCTAAAACCATTCTCAGTATCGATGGCATCAAAAGAGGTAACTCCTCCTAAATTGTGTAACATCATCATTGTTACTTGATCGTTCTCGAGAAGTAAATTATTCATTCCTGACAAAAACAACACATGAGCCCAAGTATTCGAAAAGACTTTATCATCAGACTTATCGTACAAATTGTATTCAGTAACCCACAACTCATAGTCTTGAAGCTCGGCTATTGTATCTTCAAAACAGCGCCATTTTTCAAATAAAGGCATTTGATAAAAAGGGAAAGCTAAAACTTGGGCATTGGTATAGCTGGTATCCTTTTCATGTAAATAGAAATACTGATGCCAAACTAATGCATCTGCTGAATCTACATAAGAATACAAACTGTCGTTCCAGTGCCCAGCACGATCTTCATCGGCACCACCTCTATTCCCTGCAACAACCGCAACTTGAGCATTGGGTAATACCGAATGAATAGAATCTATCCAAACACTACACTCACGAGCATAATCTCCTGCAGTAGGGAATTTTAAGGCGGAATAATCATTGCCTTTATTAAACTCACTTCCCAATTCAAAATAATCCACAGTAAGGCCATTGCTTAAACCCTCTCTAAGCATGGTCATCTGATCAGAGACATTAGAACTCATCATATTTAACACATATACACCATCAGCATTTATTTGACTCAAAGCTTCATGAAATCTAATAGGACTAATATCAATAGAATCTAATAGCGCCCAATTATTAGCCAGAACATAAACGGTATCTTCAAAAACGGTATCTAAATGTGCTTGATCAAAAAACCAACCTGTATTCCAATTCCAATAATTAGTTACATTACCTCCAGGGTAGCGCAATAAATCAGGAACTAAAGAAGCTACCGAATCGTTAAACTCAGTATTTTGCCAGGATGGACCTCTAACAGTATTCGCATTTAAGCCCATTTTAGGAACAGATCGAAAGGCGGTATCCACTTGAACAGAAATGGAATTTTGCGCTTCAATAATAAGCGGCAGAACAAGTATTAAGAGAACTATTTTTTTCATAAAAAATCATATTGGTCTCATTTAAATTTACAATATTAAATTCTGTAAATGGAAATTCCTCATCATCAGCAGAGGTAACACTAATAGTTGAATCGTTACTAAAAACATACGGTAAAATAATCATTTCGCCTTCTGCATACATCACCATAGTATCAGTAGTAAAACTTATTGGACCTATTGGCATATCTTCATCAATAGATAACATAATCCCATTCTCAGCTAACGCTGACCATTCCTCATCCGTTTGAGGCATAGGAAAACCAAATTGATCTAAAAAGTCTTCGGGTGAAAGGAATTGAGCTATCATCATCATATCTTCAATATCTTCCTCATCTAAAAGCATCAAAACACTAAAATCAGTAGAATCAACTGCCCAATTACCAATAATCATTTCTTGGTTTGTTTGTGCTTGCCCCAAGGCTATAAATGATAAGGTCAACACTAAAGAGTAAATTTTTTCATGGTTTTGATTTTAATTATTTTTAAATATACAAAAACTTTAGATGTATCTAGTCAATCCATTAGGGCGTAACTTCATCTAGATGTTCTTATTACAAACACAAAAGCCACCCTTTGGGTGGCTTTTTAAATATATCTAAATCGCGACTTACTTAAGGTACATCACCGACTTTACTTCTTCAATAATCTTACTTAGCTTAGGCATAAACTCCTCTACTAAATTAGGAGCATAAGCTAGAGGCACATCAGCAGTACAAATACGTTTTACTGGAGCGTCTAGGTGATCGAAAGCATCGCGTTGTACAGTAAAAGCAATCTCTGTAGAAAGCGAAGCCAAAGGCCATGCCTCTTCAATTATCACCAATCGGTTTGTTTTCTTAACAGATTCTATTACGGTAGCGTAATCAATAGGACGAACAGTTCTTAAATCAATTACCTCAGCACTAATTCCTTCTTCCGCTAATTTATCAGCTGCTTCAAAAACCAATTTCATTATTTTCCCAAAAGAAACTAAGGTTACATCTGTACCCGTTCTTTTTACATCAGCTACACCAATAGGGATAATATACTCGCCTTCTGGAACCTCACCTTTATCGCCATACATTTGCTCAGACTCCATAAAGATAATAGGATCATTATCGCGAATTGCCGCTTTTAATAAACCCTTTGCATCATACGGATTAGAAGGACAAACCACTTTTAAACCTGGGCAATTTGCATACCACGACTCAAAAGATTGTGAGTGTTGAGCTCCTAATTGCCCTGCAGCACCCGAAGGACCGCGAAAAACTATAGGCATCGGAAACTGACCATCAGACATCTGCATCATTTTAGCGGCAGAATTAATAATTTGATCTATAGCAACCAACGAGAAGTTAAAGGTCATAAATTCAACAATAGGTCTTAAACCATTCATCGTTGCACCCGTAGCAATACCTGCAAAACCAAGCTCGGCAATAGGTGTATCGATAACACGCTTAGCACCAAATTCGTCTAACATGCCCTGGCTAGCTTTGTAAGCACCATTGTATTCAGCAACTTCTTCACCCAATAAGAAGACTTTTTCATCTCTTCTCATCTCTTCACTCATGGCTTCGGCAATAGCCTCTCTGAATTGTATAACTCTCATATTCTGCTTAATTTTTCAGATTCCAAAACTACAACTTTTCTCAATTATATAATAGAATGCTATCTATCCATTTATTAGGCAGTTCTAATTCTCTCTACCCTCTCCGAATACGATCATAAGTAACTCATTTTTAAGTAGAACTTATACACCATTCAATGCGTGCATTACAGTTTGATTTGTAGTAATTTTAATTACATTTGCCATTACTGAATTAAACAGACAGATAATTCGCAAAACACAGTCTAATTAGAATAAATTAGAAACCGTTTTTAAGACTTATCAAACATCATAAAACTAATTATCAACAGATGAAAATACTAGTTTGTATTAGTCATGTTCCAGACACGACTTCGAAGATTAATTTCACAAACAACAATACAGAGTTTGATAGCAACGGAATTACATTTGTAATTAACCCATACGACGAATTTGGTTTAACAAGAGCTATGAAAATCAAGGAAGCTACAGGAGCTTCTTTAACTGTACTTAATGTGGGGCCGGTAAGTACCGAGCCTACCTTAAGAAAAGCTTTAGCCATTGGTGCAGACGATGCCGTTCGTATAGATGCTGAACCTACAGATGCTGCTGTTGTTGCTCGTTTGATTGCAGATTATGCAAAAGATCAAAATTACGACCTCATAATTACAGGGCGTGAATCTATTGATTACAATGGAGGAATCGTTCCAGGTATGCTTGCTACGCACCTTGATATACCATTCGTAAATGCTTGTATTGGCTTTGAATTAGAGGGCACAAAAGCGACTGTAATTAGAGAAATTGATGGTGGCAAAGAAACTCTTGAGGGTAACTTACCTATGTTATTGGCTGGTCAGAAAGGATTGGTTGATGAAAAAGAATTGAGAATTCCGGCAATGCGTGGAATTATGATGGCACGTAAAAAGCCTTTAACAGTTGTTGCTGCGGGCGAAACCACAAAACAAACATTAGTAGTAAGTTTTGAACTTCCAGAGGTAAAAGCTGCATGTACAATGATTGATGCTGGAAATGTAGAACAACTTGTAGAGTTGTTACACACTGAAGCTAAAGTAATTTAATTAGGTAAAGAAAAGATTATGGCTGTTTTAGTATACGCAGAGAGTTGGAATGGTAGTTTTAAGAAAGCAACCTATGAGGCAGTAAGTTACGCTGCTCAATTAGCCAACAAATTAGGAACAGAAGCAATCGCATTAACAATCGCTAATAGTGATGATGCAGCTCAACTAGGGAATTATGGTGCCAGTAAGGTTTTAGTCCTTACTAACGATAGCTTGAATACATTTAACAACCAAGCATACGCAAATGCAATTGTTGCCGCAGCAGAAAATGCTGGAGCAGATACAATCGTAATTTCAAATACAAACAAGGGTAAATCGGTAGCTCCTATTGTTGCTGCAAAAAGAGAAGCTGGCTTAATCACCAATGTTCTCGAATTACCAAGTTCTACAAGTCCGTTTACAGTAAAAAGAAAGACATTCTCTAGTAAAGCATTTGCGAATTACAGCACTAATGCCGCACAAAAAGTAATTTCAATTACCCCAAACGCTCAAGAAGTAGTAGCTACTGGTGGTTCCACCACTGTTGAGTCTTTTGACTATACAGCAACCGAATCTGACAACAGACTTTCTTCTATTTCTATAGATAGAGCTACAGGTAAGGTATCCTTAACAGAAGCCGAATTAGTGGTTTCTGCGGGTAGAGGTTTAAAAGGACCCGAAAACTGGGGAATGATAGAAGAGTTAGCTGATGTTTTAGGTGCTGCTACTGCCTGTTCTAAACCCGTTGCCGACATAGGTTGGAGACCACACGGAGAACATGTGGGTCAAACAGGGATCGCTATTAATCCAGAATTGTACATTGCCATTGGTATTTCGGGTGCAATTCAGCATTTAGCTGGAGTAAACTCTTCAAAAAACATTGTGGTAATCAACACCGATCCTGAGGCTCCTTTCTTTAAAGCTGCTGATTATGGGATTGTTGGAGATGCATTTGAAGTAGTACCAAAATTAATAGATGCTTTAAAAGTTTACAAGGCGAATAATTAATTCGATTTAAGCTGCTCAATCATCCTATTTTACTACATTAGTATTGATAATAAAATAAGATGAAGACAGTACAGCTTAACATAATCGGACTAACATATAGTCAATCGCAAAGCAATGCATATGCTTTGTTATTAGGCGAAGAAGGTGGGCCTCGTAGGTTACCAATTGTAATTGGTTCTTTCGAGGCTCAATCTATTGCAATCGCTTTAGAAAAAGAACTTATGCCACCTCGCCCACTTACTCACGACCTTTTTACGAGTATGGCTTTATCTTTTAATATTTATTTAAAAGAGGTGATGATTCATAAATTAAAAGAAGGGATTTTTTACTCTTATTTAGTTTGCGAACAAGAAGGAGTCATCAAACAAATTGACTCTAGAACATCTGACGCAGTAGCCTTAGCACTTCGTTTTAACTGCCCTATTTACACCTACGAAACGATACTCGATCAGGCGGGAGTTATATTAGATAAGGAGATTCCTCTAAACCCTCCACAATTAGAAACGACCATTGAATTGACCACAGAATCTTCAAAGGAACAAGCCCCAAAACCTAAAGACTCTTCATATGCTAGACTCTCTGAAACAGCTCTAACAAAAAGGCTAAACCAAGCTCTAGAAAAAGAAGACTATGAATTGGCCGCACTTATTAGAGATGAGCTCAACAGAAGAAACCCACATAACTAAATGATGCGTAAACTATCCCTCCTACTAAGCTTGCTATTCTTTGTATTCAGTACAATATTTGCACAAGACATCACTGGAATATGGCAGTTTAACTCCATCACTAATCTACAAGGAGATACTATAGTTGATACAACTAATAGTGATTTTATGGAGATAAAGGCAGACGGAACATTTCATTATCAACTAGCAGCTAAAAACCATTTAATAGCCGAAGGAACTTGGTCGCAGACTGGGAACAAGGTCTGTTATAAATACCAAAGCCCTACTGATACTACACGGTGTTATTCTACACAATTAAATGATAATACATTGGTTTTAAGGGAAGGTGACACCCATTTCTCCTTCTCAAAACAAGAAAATCTTTCAGCAGCAAAATATGAGCGTGCAAGGGATAGTAGATTATGGAGTATATTCCGTGGTATTATCGGACTTATTACCTTATTGTTAATTGCTGTTCTTTGTAGTAGGAATCGCAAACGAATTAATTGGGAATTAGTATTTAAAGGTCTTTTGGTACAATTTATTTTCGCCATTGGTATACTGAAAGTTCCATTTGTAGAATCTATTTTCGAAAGTGTTTCAAATGGATTCATTAAGGTTATTTCCTTTACTCAGGCCGGAACAGACTTCCTCTTCGCTTCATTTATAACAGGTAAAATTGAAGCGCCATTAGTTAACTTTTTGGTTCAAGTCTTACCTACGATTATATTCTTCTCTGCACTTACCAGTTTATTTTACTACTTCGGAATATTACAACGAGTGGTCTTTTTCTTTGCATGGATCATGAGGAAATTCATGAAACTATCGGGTTCAGAAAGTTTAGCTGCGGTTGGTAATATTTTCTTAGGACAAACAGAAGCTCCTTTATTAGTTCGACCGTACTTAAATAAGATGACCAAATCAGAACTCTTCTGTTTGATGTCTGGTGGTATGGCGACAATTGCTGGTGGGGTACTCGCTGCCTATATCGGATTCTTGGGAGGCAGTGATCCGGTAGAACAATTACTCTTTGCAAAACACTTATTAGCGGCCTCTGTGCTCTCTGCTCCTGCGGCGGTTATTGCAGCAAAAATCATCATTCCTGAAACAGAAGAATATGACAAGGAGATGAAGCTTAATAAAGAGAATATTGGAAACAATGCTCTCGAAGCCATTAGTAATGGTACTGCAGACGGACTGCGTTTGGCTGTTAACGTAGGGGCTATGTTACTTGTTTTTACAGCGCTTATAGCAATGGGGAATTTTGTAACCAACGATTTAATAGGAAATTGGACGGGGATTAACGATTGGATTACAGCAAATACCAGTTATTCTGGATTTACGATGCAGTTTATAGTAGGGTATACATTTGCTCCTATTGCTTGGCTAATGGGTATTTCGTGGGATGATGCCGTTTTAGTTGGACAGCTATTGGGTGAGAAAACCATTCTAAATGAATTCTATGCGTATAAAACATTAGGTGAGATGAAAGCGGCAAGTCTATTTACGCATGAGAAATCTGTTGTAATGTCTACTTATATTTTATGTGGTTTTGCGAATTTCGCATCCATAGGTATTCAAATTGGAGGAATTGGAGCTCTTATTCCAAACCGAAAAGGCTTGTTATCTGAAATGGGAATCTTAGCCTTGATAGCAGGAACACTAGCTTCTTTATTCACAGCAGTAATTGTAGGTATGCTACTTTAAACACAGATCAATTTTGTGAATAGTTTGTTCATAAAATCGACGTATATGTGTTCTTAAAAATTGACTAATATTCTACTTTAGCCTAAATTTCATCACATGAAACAGTATTTAGATTTGATGCGCCATGTTAAAGACAATGGCCAAGAGAAGAGCGACCGTACGGGTACAGGAACTGTGAGTATTTTCGGACACCAAATGCGTTTTGATTTATCGGAAGGATTCCCTTGTATTACTACAAAAAAGCTACATTTACGCTCTATCATTCACGAGCTATTGTGGTTCTTAAAAGGCGATACAAATATCCAATACTTAAAAGATAATAATGTTCGTATTTGGGATGAATGGGCAGATGAAGATGGTAATTTAGGTCCTGTTTACGGTTCACAATGGAGATCATGGCCTTCGGCTAATGGACAGCATATCGATCAAATCACACAATTGATTGATCAGATTAAAAATAACCCTGACTCACGTAGACTTATTGTGAGCGCATGGAATGTGGGTGAAATAGAAAACATGGCATTACCACCTTGTCATGCCTTCTTTCAGTTTTATGTTGCCGACGGAAAACTATCCTGCCAATTATACCAACGCAGTGCAGATATCTTCTTAGGTGTACCTTTTAATATTGCTTCTTACGCATTATTAACAATGATGATTGCTCAAGTTTGTGATTTAGAAGTAGGCGAATTCATCCACACTTTGGGTGATGCTCACCTCTACTCTAATCATATGGAGCAAACAGAATTACAATTGAGTAGAGAGATTAAAAAACTCCCTACGATGAACATAAATCCGGAAGTAAAAAACATTTTCGACTTCACGATAGATGATTTTGAATTGGTGAATTACGAACCACATCCTCATATTAAAGGTTTAGTAGCTGTATAATGAAAGTATCTCTTATTGTTGCCGCCTCAGAAAATCACGTTATTGGTAAAGACAACGATTTGATTTGGCATTTACCGAAAGACATGAAACATTTCAAAGAAACTACCCAAGGTCATTTTGTGATAATGGGAAGAAAAAACTTTGAATCTATTCCGCATAAATACCGCCCCTTACCCAACAGAACGAATGTGGTAATTACAAGACAAGATTCATACGAAGCTGAAGGATGTATTGTGGTGAATTCTGTAGAAGAAGCTTTAAGTAAAGCTAAAGAAGCAAATGACGCCGAAGCTTTTATTATTGGTGGTGGAGAGATCTATCGATTAGCAATGGACAATAATTTGGTCGATCGTATTTACATCACTCGTGTACACAAAAACTACGAGGGAGACACTTTCTTCCCTGAATTGAACGAAGACTGGAAACTCATTAGCGCTGAAAAACATAGCGCTGACGAAAAACATGCTTGCGATTATAGTTTTGAAGTCTATGAAAAATAAGTTGTCTGCTATGAGTAGTGAGCTTTCAGTAGTCAGGTGTCAGCTATAGGTATTAGCTCTTAGCAACAGTTATTAAATAAAAAACCACTCTAATGAGTGGTTTTTTATTCTCCTTAAAAGCATATTAATACTGGTGTAATAGTGTGAAAAGAAGGTGTTAAAAAAAGAGTTTCCAATCTTAAAAATAAATGGAAACTCCTCATCTACAATCATGAAAAATTAAGATTAATGTAAATTAAGTCATTAATGATTAATGAAAGAATAGGTCATATCACTAAAATAACAAGTAATATCACCCATTACTGTTTCAACTTTTTGTCATTCTAGAGTGAAGATTAGAACTAAAAAAAGGGCTCCGTTTCCGAAGCCCTTTTCAAATATATCTAAAGTGTTAACTACTTAACAACTTTTTCTACAGATCCATCATCGTAAATATTAAATAGAATTGTTCCTTTAAATAATTCATCATCCAAGTTTACATCCTGACCTAAAACGTTAATTACTTTAACTAATACTCTATCTGTAGAGTTTAGATTAGCTATAGTATTGTCAGTTTCAATAGAAGAAGCTACGTTAATAGCATCTACATGGTAAGATGAAGAACCTTCAGCCCATTCTGTAACTGTAAGATCACGAACATCGCCTGACGTCCATACTTTGAAAGAAATTGCTTCAGAAACTACTAAACCATCCTTAGAAGGAGTAGTCGCATCATCACCCCATAGAGTAACAACTGTTACAGGGCTAGAATAAATTGCAGAACCAATGATGTTACCCGCTTTATCAAATGCAGCGATTTCAGAATCTATTGTAGGAAGTACATCCCAGGCATCGTCTTCAATAACAACCGTCATATTATTATCTGTAGCAGCAACTTTTCCAAAGTAGGATACGTTATTTTCAGTAAGTTCTACAGAAGAGACCCTGTAAGAAGCATCGTTAGACAAGTACTGAAGAACATCCGCATTGAAAGTTTTCAATTGGTAACCCTGACCAGGAAGCATATCACCAATACCGTTGAAATCCCATTCTGGTAAGTAAGCAGCACCAAAGTAATCTTTAGCAATGATTAAGTTACCGGTTGCGTTTACATCTGCCAATACAGCTGCAGCATTGGCTCCTTCTAAACGTAAATAACCCACCATATTCCAGCCTTCATTCAAGGCAATCGGATTGTCTTCAGGCTGAATGAGATCACCTTCCACAACAAGTACTTCGCTAGAGCTCATTTTCACCTGATACCCCTGCCCTTGTAGCAAGCTTCCAATACCATTAAATTCCCATTCCGGTAAATAAGCCGCGCCTGAATAATCCTTTGCAATAATCATACTCTCTACCACAGGTGCAACAAACACTGCAAAATCCGTATTTTCAGGAATAATATAAGTTGAAATCATTGACCATCCCTCATTAAAAGCAATCGTTTGAGAAGCCAAACTTGGAGTTCCACAAGAAGAATTTAAAGCAAAAGATCCTTCATCCGGTGCAATTCCTGTTAAGACTTCCGTGTCTTCAAAATTTATTTGCCAAGTAATTTCTTCCGGATAAGCACCAGAACTTACTACATACGTATAGCAACCGTCTGCTAAACAAAATTGCATCGCTGCATCACTTCCATTCTCTAGGGTTAACACTGCTGACTCTGTATTTGAATTGTCATAAAATGTTAACTGAGCATCATTCCAACCATCACCATAGCTGTCTTGCATATGTATCGATAGTACATTCTGAGTACCACAATCAATAGTCTCCACAACTTCACCACAATCTTCTTCGGTATTCAATCCGAAACTTAATGATCCTTCTGATCCAGATTCTAATGTACCTGTAAAAATCACATCTCCATTCGAAGTTGTAATGGTTGCAAGGTTACCGTTCCAACCATCACCGTAAGAATCCGCCATATTAAATGTATGACAACCATCTTCTAAACAAGCTTCTACAGTTTCAACACCACCAGTATATCCAGCAATATCCCATGAAACTTCATTAGCATAAGAACCTCCACCAACTTCAATCATAACAGTTGTTAAACCATCACAATCAATTGGGTATTGACATGAACCATCATCTTCAGTAGCATCAGAATTGTAGTTAGAAGCCGCTTCGTCTGTACATCCTAAAATTGGAGCGACAACTTCACCGCAATCTTCTTCTGTATTCAATCCGAAGCCTAATGATCCTTCTGATCCGGATTCTA
>Ga0208879_1002655_pt1 | contig 15447 bp, 15 predicted proteins | sample Knorr_S15_td_Bot_FD_185605 | JGI IMG/M metagenome (GOLD analysis project Ga0208879, IMG submission 185605) | Marine microbial communities from Southern Atlantic Ocean transect - Knorr_S15_td_Bottom_ad_5009_LV_A (SPAdes) (version 2) | ecosystem: Environmental > Aquatic > Marine > Oceanic | place... | reverse complement strand
AGAAGGGATTCCTTACCCGAACACACTCCTGCCGGTCCTCAAACAAACCACGCCTCGCGTGTCACCAGACGACTGCGTCGCCTTCCCGGCGGGGGTCTGAAGCGGCGAACAGGGTACCGTTTTCGAGATCGACCTGGATCGCGCCTGCGCTTCCCGCGCCGCCCCACATGCCGGTCGATTCGACCGGGTGACCACGCTTCACAAGGCCCTCGATGACATCTTCGCCAGCCCGGTCTTCGATCTGGAGCGAGTTGGTATCGGGGTGCGGGTAGAGAGAGCCCATTCCCGGCTGGTTGTGCGTCCAGCGCGGGCCGTCAATCGCCTCGGCCACGTTCAGTCCGTAGTCGAAGATACCGGTAACGAGCTGCAGGTTGGTTTGCACCTGGGTGTCGCCGCCCGGGGTTCCGCAGACCAGCTCCAGCCTCCCTCCCTGCTCGACCGGCGCCGAGAAAACCATGACCGGGTTCATCGTGTGGCGAACACGCTGACCGGGGTTGAGGTAGTCGATGTGGTTGGGGTCGAGGTGCCAGTATGTCATTCGGTTGTTGAGAAGAATTCCGGTCGAGCCGGCGATCACGCACGAGCCGAACATCGTCTGGATGCTCTGCAGTTCACCGACCGAATTGCCCCAGCGGTCGATAACGCAGAAGTGCGTGGTGTCGCTGCCCGCTGCGTGAAGCCGACCGCCTATCCTGTGTTTTCTCGACGGGTCGGGCGAGCGGTCCATGAATGCCCAGGGATCGCCTTCGACGATATTTTCGGCAGCCCGGTCCGGGTCGATGAGCTTCGCCCGTTCTGCGAGGTATTCCGAGTTCAGGAGGCCCTCGATCGGGACGTCTACATAGTCGGGGTCTGCCAGGTACGCCTCACGGTCGGCGAACGCCAGCTTCTTGGCCTCGACCATCAGGTGAACCGCCCCTGGAGTCATGTATCCGTGCGTTCGGGGGTCGAACTGCTCGAACATTCCGAGTTCTTGCAGCAGCACGTGGCCGCTCGTGTTGGGTGGAGCTTCGTAAACCGTTCTGCCGCGGTAGTCGATCGATATGGCTTCCTGCCACTCGACCCTGTGTCGCTTCAGGTCTTCGAAGGTGAGCAGGCCGTCGTTTTCTTCCGAGTACCGGGCGATCTCGCGTGCTATATCGCCCTCGTAGAACGCGTCTCGGCCCTGTTCGGCAATGAGCCGGTAGGTGCGTGCCAGGTCCGGGTTTTTCCGCACTTCGCCGGGTTTCAACCACTGGCCGTTGGGAGCGAACACGGGGCCGGAAGTCGTGGAGCTTCGAAGAACCGGGTTTTGAACGGCCAATTGAGACTGGAACTCCGAGACCGGAACACCGTCTTCGCAGAGCTCTATTGCCGGTTCGAGACACTCTGCGAGCGAGAGCGTGCCGTATTTGTCGTGTACTGCGAGCAGTGCATCGAGAATTCCCGGGACTGAAGTGCCAAGAACCCCCGTAAGGGGTATCCCGCCCGAATATTTATCGGCGGTAGCTGCGAGCGGAGCGGCCCCGGTTCCGTTCACTACGTCGATCTTCCGGTTTTCGACCATGTGCACCATTACGAACCCGTCGCCGCCAATCGATGAGCCCTGCGGTTCAGCCGGTCCCAGCGCAAACGCAACGGCAATCGCTGCATCGACGGCGTTGCCGCCCCGGTGAAGTATTCGCATCCCGGCCTGGGCCGCCAACGTGTGGTTCGCGACCACTGCGCCTTTACTGCCGATCTTCGGAGGTCGGTACGCCTCGCCAATCAGGCCGTGGGGAGAGTAACTGCTGTCCAATGGCGGGATTTCCTCGATTTTCCGAAGGTAAATGTTGAGAGGTAGGCCGGATCGAGATGAGCGGAAAGTCGGTGCCGGTCGACCAGTTTCGGGCAGTCTAGCAGCGCACATAGTAGCGAGCCAGATTTAAAAGAAATCGATGCGGAGTCTGGAATTCTGAACTCTTTCGCCGTCGGTGACGTAACCTCCATGTCGGGGACAAGCACAAATTAGGCGTGAGCTGCTCCCTGAGGACGTACCCATGCGCGCATGAGCTACCCGAAGACCTGGATCAAGTCAGGGTGGCTATGGCGAAGTTCGCATAGGATAGTGAGTTTGCGTGCTAGATCGGGAGGGAATAAAACCCTCCCGATGTTCCTTAAAACCCCTTAAAACCCCATGAAATCTGGTGGGGATGTGGTACCTGATGTGGTACCTAACGGATGTTGCTGCTGTATCCGGTTACGTTAGAGGGGGCACGGCTTCGGAGGCCGGTACTCTATCCAGCTGAGCTACGAGGGCAGGTTGGATTTTTGAGTTCAGGTTAGCTGTTTGAAGCTACCTTCCCCCCGTCAACATTGGCCGTTTCCACTGTCAATTGAGTAACTAGTCTTGTCTGCAATTCTCTTTCAGTACAGTGACTCGCAGAGTTTCGCCATCGTTTGTCCAGTCGGTTACTCGATCTGTTTCACTACCCGTTTGGGTCATAAAAACCGGGAGATGCGGGCGTCAAGAGCCGAATTTCGCTGCCGTTCGCGATATGACCGCTCGAGCGCGTGTATCGTCAGTTGATTACGGGAAGAGTTGTTGTTCTTCCTGTGAGTAGGACAGCACAAACCCGGCATCGGCAAACGCAATCCACACGAGGTCCATGGCCCGTGCGATCTCGGTTTTTGCGGCATCGGGAATGTTGCACGTCGATGCGCGGAAGCAGCTGCCGGAATAGCGAAGCTGAATATCGTTGAATGAACCGCACGTCTGTACGATCGCTTCGGAATACTTACCGGCCGGGAGTTGCGACAGATTTGCAATATCGCACGGGCCGTCGTCGAAGGAAACGGCATTCCATTCAAGCGGCCCGGTGGCCTCGGTCATCGTTCTTGCCTGGGTCGCCAGCCAGGGTGCGATCTGGCTCGGGACGCTCGCCGCCAGTGTGCTCTTGTTCTCCTCGTTCCGTTCCTTCTGCCGTGCCAGCGCGTCGAATCCATCGCGTGTCGTGGTAATCCATCCCGGTGCAAATGGGGCCAGCACAACCGCGGTGATAAACAGCGCGATCAGGAACACGGTGATCATCGATGGGTTGCGGAGTTCACGCATAAATCGTGCTCGACGCGAAGTATCGTTGGTGTATGAAAGGTCCATCTGCTGAGTGGCGATCCGACGTGCCTGCCAACCGGAAGTGTTGCTATGAAAATTTGATTGAGTTGTGCGCTGGTGGCAGGGGCTGGTACTGAGAAAATCGGTGGTTGCAACTCAATATTCGCGGCTACACCGGCAGACCTCAAAAAGAATGCTACGCCCGTATGTGGGCAACGGGCACGCGATTCTATGACAGGCGCGCGGCTATCTAGTCACGGATCTGGCCGAGATCGTCGGGATAGGGCTGAACCAGGTTTGCATCGGAAAATGCCACTCGCAGGCGGTCGAGCACGTCCTGCAGTTCACCTACAGCCTGCGGGGGAATGTTGCAGGCAGACGTCTCGGCGCAATCGGCGGCATACGTCATCTGGATAGTGTGGAGCGTTTCGCATGCGTTCTTGATCGCGTAGCTGTACTTCCCGGAGGCCAACTGGTCCATGTGCTCGGCGAGACAGGCACCGTTCGTGAACGAAACCGCCCGCCATTCCATCGGAACATCGGCGGTCTTCATTCTTTCAGTCTGCCGTCTCAGATAGGGGAATATCCAGCTGGCCGCGGTCACGTTGACAAACTGGCGCTGCCTCGACTGTTGAACGTCGCTCCAGTTTTCCCTGGCGGTGCTCGAAACACCTGGATACACGATAGCGACCGGTATCGCCACGACGATGAGTGCGATCAGGAACACCGTGCGCATCGGCGGGTTACGCAGGTGCCTCCTGAGGCGGCTCTTGAACGACATATCGTCGGCCGCGGAGGTGATCCTGGCAAGCCCGGGATGCCGGACGCGAAATTTTTCACCGTCGTTTTCGGTGCCTGGTGTCGGTGAGAAACGAGCCGATTTAGTCAATTGGATAAACCAGAAATCTAATATGGTTCGACCCTGAACTCGGAAATCACGTCCTCGTTGAGTTCGTACCCGAGTCCGGGCCTGTTGGGGACTTCCATAGTCCCATCGTCAGATATAACGAAATTCGGCAGCAGCAGGTTTTCGATTAACGGTGAAGGGGGGAAAGCGATTGGAAATTCGAAATAAGGCATGTTCGGTGTGATCGCGGCCAGGTGTAGTTCCGCCGCAACGCCAACCACATGGCACCAGGTGTGCGGGATGCAGAGTGCGCCGAAACGGTACGCGTCTTCGGCAATGTTCAGTATTTCATGCATACCGCCAGCGCGCACCGCACTTGGCTGAACGACATCGAGCCGGCCCCTGCGCAGGAGGTCGGCGAACTCGTGCCGGGTGCTGAATCCCCAGTCGCCAGCCGCGATACGGACACTCGTGGCTTCGGCAAGTCGGCGGTAGCCCTCGATATTGTCGGCCGGTAGCGGCGCCTCGATGAAAAACGGCCTGAACCGTTCGATCTCCTCGATTGTACGCAGCGCCTGGCCGACATCTCGCCAGCGGTTCTGGACATCGATCATGAGGTCGCGTTTCGGGCCAATTACAGACCGCGCTTTTTCGATTACCGCGATATCGGTTTCAACATCGACGTTGCCGAACTGGCCCGGCCACTCCTCGATTTTTACGGCCTTTACGCCGCGTGAAATCGCGATGTTCAGGCGTTCTTCCAGTTCATCGAGGTTTGCGCCGGGTGGATAGACCGTCGCATACGGTGTGACTCGCCTGAGCGGCTCGGTGTCGCTCGCGGTGGTTGCAAACGAGCGCCAGATAAGCTCGTGCACCGGCCTGCCCTGCGCCTTTCCGGCGATGTCCCAGAGCGCGGTTTCCACGGCGCCGATCGCGCCAATTACGACTCCCCTGCGACCATAAACACCGGTCGAGTCGTACATCTTCTGCCACAACCGCTGCACCTGGGTCGGATCTTCTCCGACGAGCAGGGCTTCGAGGCCCTGGGACGACCTGATGATGCCGTCGATAACGAGGCTCGGTGCCTCGCACTGCCCGATACCGCTCACGCCTTCGTCGGTGTTGACCCGCACCACGGTCAGGTCGTACCCGCCGGTGGAGGCTGGCGCGTTCCCAGCCTTGCCTCCGGTGTCGGCAATCTCAAAAGACGGGTTCCACGACGTTACCGTCCCGTCGGCGTCGTCGCGCAGGGCGATCGTTTCGATGCTGGTGATCTTCATGGTTACGGAATATTCCTGGCGAGAAGTCCGGCTTCAGGGCAGCTCGACTTTCTTCACGCCCTCTTTGAAGTGGTCCTGGAGCCTCGCATACTCCCCGCGAAGCTCTTCCCTGGGCTCCCAGTCGAGCCCGTACCGCACCCCGAGAACGCCCGCCTGCAGCATTTCCTTCGTACAGCCAAAGCACGGGCGCCACGTGGTGTAAAGCAGCGAGCCCTCCACCGCGATGCCAAAGCGTGCCGCCGCCAAAAGTGCGTTCTGTTCTGCGTGAACGCAGATGCAGAGATCGTAGCCGGTCCCCGACGGATACTCGTCGCGTTTGGAACAGCGCTCACAACCGCCTTCATCGCAATTGAGCGTGCCTCTTGGCGTTCCGTTGTAACCCGTCGAAACAATGTGGCCTTCGCGGGCCAGTACCGTACCGACATGACTGCCCTTGCAGTTGGCCCGGGCCCGCACGCCAACGGCGATCGACATCATGTATTCATCGATATCAGGTCGTTTTCGATCCGGTTCTTCCAACCGCCAAAGTCCTTGTGTTTCCGGAGTTATTTCCAGGTGTTTCTGGCGAATGCCAGCGAGATCAAGTACCGGTTGCCGCTCGCTGATCGGGACGGAAATACAGGGTCGAGCAGGCTGTCCGCTGCTATCCTAGCCTGAGTTTGAAAGCTGTGCGCCGGGCGCTGGCCCCCACGTGGATATTTGTTCCTACGGACTCTCCAGGGTTCGCAGACACCTAAATTTCGATGTCATCAACTTCGTCACAATTCGACACACTCCCGAATTCGGAGGGCAGATTTGGCCCTTACGGCGGGAAGTTCGTGCCCGAAACCCTGATGGCGGCACTTTCTGAACTTGAAACCGCGTATGACGAGGCACGCCAGGACGGTTCTTTCTGGAGTGAATTCGAGGACCTTCTGAAGAACTACGTCGGTCGTCCGACGGCGATGTATCACGCGAAGAACCTGACCGCGAAACTCGATGGGGCGGAGATTTACATTAAGCGTGAAGACCTGAACCACACCGGCGCTCACAAGATCAACAACGCCATCGGTCAGGCACTGCTGGCGAGGCGGCTGGGTAAAAAACGCATCATCGCGGAAACGGGTGCCGGTCAGCACGGCGTTGCGACGGCGACGGTCTGTGCGCAGATGGGCCTTGAGTGCATCGTCTACATGGGCGAAGAGGACATTCGCCGCCAGGCACCGAACGTGTACCGGATGCGCGAGCTGGGTGCAAAAGTCGAGCCGGTGAGTTCAGGTAGCAAAACTTTAAAAGACGCTATCAACGAGGCGATTCGCGACTGGGTTTCGAATGTGGAGACCACTCACTACATCATCGGCAGCGTTGTCGGCCCGCACCCCTACCCGAAGCTGGTCCGCGATTTCCAGTCAGTCATCGGAAAAGAGGCGCGCGAACAGATCATCGACATGGCGGGCCGGTTGCCCGATTACGTCGTGGCCTGCGTTGGCGGGGGATCAAATGCCATTGGAATCTTTTCGGGGTTTTTGAACGACCCGGAAGTGGGACTGGTGGGTGTGGAGGCTGCTGGTGAGGGCCTTGAGGGTCGCCACGCGGCGACGATGTCGAAGGGACGCCCCGGCGTGCTTCACGGTTCGCTGAGTTACCTGCTGCAGGATGAGCACGGCCAGGTGGTTGAAGCGCACAGCATTTCTGCTGGCCTCGACTATCCGGGTGTGGGGCCGGAGCACAGTTATCTGAAAGACATTGAGCGCGCAAGCTATGTTTCAGCCACCGACGACGAGGCGCTTGCGGGGTTCAGGTTGTTGAGCCGTACCGAAGGCATAATCCCTGCTCTTGAGCCTGCCCACGCGATCGGTTACATGATGAAGTGGGTGCCGACTCTGCCGAAAGACCAGGTCTTGCTGCTGCTGCTGAGCGGTCGGGGCGACAAGGACCTCGACACGGTAGCCGCGGCTTCGGGTGTGGAGCTTTAACCCCGACTCAATTCTCTTTAGCCAGTGACGGTCTCTTTACCGGTGCTGTTCCTGGTGATGAAATCCCAGTCGTACTCGGTCCCGAACCCCGGGCCATCCGGGACCTCTACCATGCCGTCCCTATCGATGCAATCCAGGCGTGTAACGTTCATGTTCTTGTAGATGGGCGGATTGAAGTCGGGGACGTTGGGGTGGACCCACACTACTTCGTAGTAGTTGGCGTTTTTCACCGCGGCCATAAAGTGCAGGTTTTCTGGCCCGGATGTGTGTGGCTCGATGTCCATGCCGACCGATTCTGCCGCATGGGCCAGCTTCATCGTCCCAGTCAGGCCCTGCTGGCCCACATCGCCCCGGATGTAGTCGGTGGCCTTCTGCAAAATCAGGTCCATACGCTGCTCCATTGTCTTCACCTTCTCGCCCTGCAGGAGCGGTGTCCGGATCATCTCGCGCAGCCGGGCGTGCGACCATGGGGTCCAGCCACCGTCCGAGTAAGGATCCTCGTACCAGAAGAAGCCAGCCTCGTCGCAAGCGCGGCCAACCTTCAGTGCGTCGGCAAACGTCTGGTACCAGTTGAACGAGTCGAGCATCAGGTCCATTTTCCCGCCCACGCGATCTCCAAGGGCGAGCACTGCATCGATGTGGGTTTGAACGTCGGGCCAGACAAATGGATGAATCTTGAAAGCCCTGTAGCCCATTTCGAGGCATTGCTGAGCAAAGTCGGCATATGTCTCCGGGTTGGAGAGGGGGCCTTTGACCGCGCCGTCGATGGTTGAGGCGTATGCGGGGACCTTCGTGCGATAGCCGCCAAGCAGCGCGTAAACCGGAAGGTCTGTCATCTTGCCAAGCAGGTCCCAGAGGGCGATGTCGAGGACGGCCATCGCGGGACCGCTCTTGCCGCGCTGGTAGTGTTGCTCACGATCGAGTGGATTGGTGCCGATGTATCCGGCTGCTGCTTCAGCGACAGTTCGGAGGTCGACGTTCCAGCCGGCGTACTCACCAACCGCGCCGTTATCGGCGTAGATCTTGATACCGCCGCCGTGACGGGTTGCGGTGCTGTCGGGGTCGTAGGAGGCCTTGTGGAGGACGAAGGCCATGCCCTTTACGTCCCAACTGAAGCCCTCGATTTCGATCTTTGTGATTTTCGGTGTGCCGGCCATCGGAACTCGCTCCCCGCAAGATGTTGTGGCGGCAGTGTACGCTCCGACCGATCGCGTCCCGCGGTGCCGGTGGGCTGTGGCGGATGGGTGCCAGGAAGCGTCGCCGGCAGGGTTATTCAATCGGCCTAACGCACGGTGATAGTGATCCCCCACGCACCGGGTTGACAGTGCAGGGTTGGCAATGCGGCCACGGCTCACACTGCGGCCAGGATGTACGTTTCCAACTTGTCCAGACAGCCGTTCCAACCCGCGCTGTGTTCGTCCCGCCTCGTCTTCTCAATTATCCGCTCATGCAATATCACTACTTCGGTCCCCGCCCCGTCCCGATTGAACGAGACCGTCACGCGCTCCGGCTCCGCTGCATCTCCCTCCATCGACCAGGTGTAAACAAGTTTCGACGGTGGCTCAATGGTCAAAAATTCTCCGACGATGAAAACGACCTGACCGTCGGGCAGTTCATTACCCAGGCGGTATCGACCTCCAACGACCAGCTGTAGCTCGGCCTCCGTGCACCGCACCCCTTTTGGCCCCCACCACGCCAGTAACTGCTCCGGAGTTGTCCACGCGGCAAAAAGTCGTTCCGGGCTGGCTGCGATTCGGTGCCTGACCTCGAGCCGCATATCCGCATCGGTCGTCATTCGCTGGACTCCACGTGTTTTGCCAGAGCTTCAAGCGTCTCGTTCCAAAATGTACGGTAGTGCGCCAACCAGCGTTCCGCTTTCCGCAGCGGAGCGGTATCGAGTGAGCACCGGTGCACACGCCCTTCGACATCACGCTGAACAAGTCCGGCCTTCTCGAGCACCCTGAGATGCTTCGATACTCCGGGAAGGGACATATCGTAGGGCGTCGCCAGATCGGTGATCTTCGCGGGGGCCTCGCCAAGACGTGCAAGAAGCGCCCGGCGGGTCTGATTCGCCAGCGCCGCGAAAACCAGATCCAGTTGATCCTGTTCCGGGGGTGTATGTGTCTTTGTTGACGGGTTTGACATTAAACGGCTTCGTATAATATAAAACCAATTGGTTTACTTTACAAGGGACCTATTGGAGATCGAACAATGAATCACGTCATCCATCACGAAATCGACTACGAAGCTTCACCAGATGCCATTTACCAGATCCTTACGGACCCCGGTAAATTCAGTCAAATGACGGGCGGTGCGCCCGCTGAAATCGACCCAAAGACCGGCGGCGAATTTTCCCTCTTCGGCGGTATGGTCGTCGGAATCAACATCGAATGCTCGCCTGGCGAACGGCTGGTCCAGGCATGGCGCCCGGTGAGCTTGGAACCTGGCGTCTACTCAATGGTCCGCTTCGAGTTGAAAGCCCATAACGGTGGAACAAGAGTTGTGCTCGACCACACCGGATACCCGGAAGACGAACAAGAGCACCTCGACAAAGGGTGGCACGACAACTACTGGGGTCCAATGCGCGATCTGCTCCGATCCTGAACAAGGCGGGTCCGTCACAATTCAACATCGGGGCAGAAAAGCACCATTTCTCACTTACGGGTCGGGCTAATCGCAAAGTGAGCTCTGAGTTCGGGCGTAACCGTTATCGTCCTGTCCGGTTGATATTTGTCGCCATCGGAAATCCGCATTATCGAACTTGCAGGCTGCGCGCGTCTTCGATCAGCGGTAACATCTGCCCAATCGGAACACACCCCACCCGCCCAGGCTTTGCGTCCCCGCATGTCACAATCAACCGACCCGCTCCCAGGCCCGCTAAGCGGAATTCGCGTTCTAGAATTCGGCAGCTTTGTGGCCGGACCCTGGGCCGGACAGCTGCTCGCCGATATGGGGGCCGACGTGGTCAAGGTCGAACCGCCTACTGGTGACCCGTGGCGGCATGCCGCGCCGTTTGCGCCGAACGAAAGCCGGGTGTTTGTGCCGCTGAACCGCGGCGTGAGGAGCATTTGCCTCGACCTGAAACTGGAGCGCGGCCGGTCGGTGCTCAGGAAGCTGATCGAATCTTCTGACGGCATCATTTCGAACAACCGCCGCGACACCGCGGTCAAACTGGGCATCGACTATGAGACTGTTTCAAGAATCAATCCTCAACTCGTATATGTCGACATCACAGCCTATGGCCCCGAAGGTCCAAGGGCCGACATGCCCGGATTCGACCTGATACTGCAGGGCTACACCGGTGCTGTAACGAGCGAAGGCAAGATAAACAACGGGCAGCCGGAAGTTGTCTGGTCATCGTCGTACATCGATTTTTCGACCGGATATGCAGCGGCAAACGGCATCCTGGCCGGAATCATCGGTCGGGGCAAAACTGGCAAGGGCCAACTCGTTTCGACGAGCCTGCTTGGCAACGCCATCGCGATGCAGACGCTCCGGGTTTCCGATATCGAGGGCATCCCCTCGCCCGCGAAGAAGTGGCATGAGAATGTCTATCCGGAGCTGAAAAAACAGGGCGCGAGCTACGAAGAGATACAGATCAGTTACCAGGAGGCGGTAAGACCCATGATCTACCGCTGCTACTACCGGGCCTACAAGACCCTCGACGGGGGCCTGACGCTCGGAACGCTTGCCGTTCATGCCCGGGCACGTCTGCTCGACGTGTTCGGACTCGAAGATCCCAGGGTTACCGACCCCGAATACGATGACTCGACACCCGAGGCGGCCGAGCTGGGTCTGCGCCTGACGCGGGAGTTCGAGGAGATTTTCGCCGGTAAGACGACCGATCACTGGTTCAAGGAGCTCAGGGCACACGATATTCCGTGCGATCCGGTCCGTTTCGTCGAAGAAATGATCGCCGACGAGCAGGTGTTGGCAAACAATTACGTGATCGAACTCGAACACCACACCGGGCACAAGATCCGCACTTCGGGTCCTGTCCTGCAGTTCGCAGACGGCATGCCCGAAGAAAAGTCGTCGCCGGCGCTCGGTGCGCATACCGACGAGGTCCTCGCGGATATCGGTTACACACCGGACGAGGTTGCGGGACTACGGCGTGACGGTTCGGTCAATTAGCGCCTGAAACGACGCCAAACGTCGCTGGCGTAGTCTGTGCACACGCCTGGTACAGGGGATCCCATTTTGTGGCCATTTTCGCGCTTAGAACGGCAGTTGCTATTCATGCCCGAACGCTCGTTTCGGGGTACGCCCGAACATGTCGGACTCGCGTTTGAGGATATTTTTCCGGTGGCGTCAGACAGTGTAAGGCTGCACGGCTGGCACATGCCCGGGGGGGGGGCGGAGGACGTCGTCTGGTTGATATTTCACGGAAACGGCGGGAATATCAGCGTCCGGCTCGATCAGTATGCCGAGATCCACCGGCGTTACGACGCCTCGATATTCGCCATCGACTATCGCGGGTACGGCCGGAGCGATGGAGAGCCCTCAGAAGATGGTTTCTATGCCGATGCAGTTGCTGCGTATGAACTGGTGCGCGAACTGCACCCGGGCAAGAAAATCGTAGTGTTCGGCCGATCGATGGGCGGAGCTGTGGCGGCGCAACTTGCAACCGTGACTTCGCCCACAGTCCTGATACTTGAGGCGACCCTCTCTTCGATCCTCGATGTGACCCGTGACCAGGCGCCCTGGACACGCTATCTACCGGTGGGCCTCCTGCTGAGATCAAGGTTCGACACAAAGGGCTACGTGTCGAGAAGCTCGGTACCCAAGCTGATCTTCCACGGCGATTCTGACAGGACCGTTCCGCACACGAGTTCCGAGCGCATATTCGCCGCGGCCCGCCCCCCGAAACAGCTTCACCTCATCCCGGGAGGCGATCACGATGGACTCGATCTGGTCGACCCGGACGGCTATCACGGCATTGTGCGGAAGTTTTTGATCGAGCACGGTGCGCTGTAATTTCGGGTGTGGGGGAGTTCTCATAGATGCGCCCTCGCCTCGGGGGTGAGGGTCAGGGCTCGTCGGGCTGCTGACGAGCGTTCGGCGCGATCAGGGCCCCAGAGGTGCGAGTGGCCCTAGGCCGAAGGGTCTTTTGGCTCCCACAGTTCGATCTTGTTATCTTCCGGGTCATAGACCCACGCGAACTTTCCGTATGGCTCCTCCGTGCGCTGATCGTCGATCGTCACCCCTGCCCCGCGCAACTTCTCCACGGCAGAATCTAAATCGTCCACCCGGAAGTTCAACATGAACGGCTGGTCCATACGGCCGAAGTAATCGATATCCGCCGGAAATGGCGAGAACACCGTTGGACCGCCTTCTTGTATCCAGGGCGGCCCGTCTCCCACCGCCGGGATGCCAAAATTATCGCGGTACCAACGGGCCAGCGCCTCGGGACCCTTCGACCTGAAAAACAGTCCGCCAATGCCTGAAATGGTTACGGTTGGGCTATCGTCGGTCATAACGCCTGTCCTGCTGGTTCTTGCATAATTTCGCGCTGTAGTTTCAAGCAAAGTGCACCGATTAGAGGATTCAAAGCCCGGACTCCGAAGATGACTCGCTGATATCGGCCAGCTTGCCTGGGCGGACCTGCCGAACTTACTCCCGGCTCCGTGGCTGGAACGGTTTGCCGTGGACGCCGGCATCGTACACCGGTCGGGGCGGGCGTTTCATGCCGAAAGATGGGGTCGGTCCAGTAGGTCGGAACTCATCGAGAACCGTGATGGTGACCGGTCCAAGCAAAATACCGTCTTCGCGATGTTTCGCAAGATTGTCGAGTGCAACGTCGGACAACCCGGACCGCGGGCGATGTTCTTCGGGAAACTTCCTGAGGCAATCGCGCTGGCCGACAAGCGCAGGTCGAGGGGTGGCCTTGGTGCAGGCGTGTGCCCAGGGGCACATGTAGGCGATGCACAGCGTTGTTTCGCCCACCAGCGGCGACCCTGCGGTTGCAAGGCCTATCCGCGCCATTGCGGCGCGCTGAACTCGAAGCAACTTTCTGTGTCGCTTGCTTCTCCAGCTTCTTGGCAGTCCAGGCATTCGCCCGCTTTCAGATTTCTCTCGGTGTGCGATCGAGATTCGTGCGCAACCGGTCGATGAATCGTCGCATACCCCGTGGTCGACAGGCCACACCGGTGTCACCTGCTCAGGCGTAATCTACACGACGGCGTTTGGTGAATTGACGCGGACAATACACTTCCCGCCCGATTCTCAGACAATTGGCAAATCCTGGACCGGCCGGTCGAATCACAGAGGCAGAATTATTGGCAGTTCCACAACCGGTCCCTGAACCCGTACACGTTCCGAAATCGGCCCTCGAGGGAATGTTCAGACACGCACGCGAATCGTTTCCTGACGAGTGCTGCGGATGGCTGACCGGCGACCGGGAATCGAACACGGCAGATGGCGTGCGGCGCGCAGTGAACGCCTATGAGCCTGCCCTCCACCCGACTGCCAGGGACCGCACGGCGGAACGGGCTTTCGTGATATCAGACGGTGACCTGCTTGAACTCAACCGCAGTCTCGACGACGACGTTAGGCCCCGGATCATCTACCACTCGCATCCCAACGGCCGGGCATATTTCTCGCCGACCGACCGGGCAAACGCACGTGACCCGTGGGGTGAAGGCCCGGCCTACCCGGTGCAGCAGATCGTTATCGGAATCGACCACGAGCGGGTCGTTGAAGCGCGCCAGTTTGCGTGGAGCGACGAGGCTGACGATTTTGTCGAGGTCGCAGAGTATGAGGGCCTTGACATCTAGCGCTCGGTGATAAGACCGCCGTTGACGTTGATCGCCTGGCCAGTGATGTATCCGGCCCTGGGTCCGGCCAGAAAGCCAATCATTTCGCCCATTTCGTCGTCGGTCCCAACTCGCCCCATCGGAATCGCCGCCACCCGCGCTTCCCAGCGGTCCGAACGCCCCATCGGGTCCATCCTCGACGTTTCAGTCAGCCCCGGGCATACGCAGTTGACGGTGATTTTGTGAACGGCCATTTCTTTTGCGAGCGCCTGGGTGAAGCCATCGACTGCGAAGTTGGCTGCGTTGTAGGCACTGGCGTTTGCCTGCCCGCGCTTGCCCATCGCCGAGGAAAGGTTGATGATCCGCCCTCCCTCGCCCTGCCTGACCATCACCCTGGCCGCGGCCTTCGAGCAGTAAAACGTGCCCATCAGCTTCACATCGACCACTTTTTTGAACACATCGGTCGGCAGGTCGAGAACGGCCACCCGATCCTCGCCAAAGGGTGCGGCGGCGTTGTTCACGATGATGTCGATCCGTCCGAACTCGGCGAGAGTGGCGTCAATCATTTTCTCGACATCGTCCTCGTCGGTAACGTCCAAGATCAGCGGGAGTGCCCGAACGCCGTGGGCCTTGACCTCTTCTGCCGTCGAATCGATATCACGCCACCCGGCCTTTTTTTCATCGTCCGGGAACGTGGCCGGGTCCCTGCCGGTTCCTGTGACCACGACGTTTGCGCCCATTCTTGCGAGAACGTTTGCGGTCCCGCGACCGATCCCGCGCATGCGTCCGGCTCCGGTCACGATCGCGACTTTGCCGTTCAGCTCGCGCTGGGCGAGTTCGGAATTCGAGGGACTTATCATCGGATCCTTCCCTGGAGGCCACGGGGGATGCCGCGGGCTATGTGCGTGAGGTCGGGCCTATTTTGCATGAATCACCCCAGCGGCTTGTCGTAAGCACCCGGGAGCAGGGGTGCAAGGTCCATGGTTCCGCGTTCTGGCTGATCGGCGAGCGTCGCGTCGAGCGTGATGAGGAGCCGGGCATCGCGAACGACAATAACCGTGATACTGGTGCCGCTCGGGTGGTCGCGCAGGAAGTCTGTCAGGTCCTGTGCGCGGGTAATCTCTACATCGTCGAGTTGAACGATAATGTCGTCGAACGTGATTCCCGCGTTATCTGCCGGCGACCCCGGCGCGATAACGGTCACGCCAAAACCCCACTCGACCGGCAGCCTGAGCGCCCGCGCCAGTGCCCGGGTGATATCGACCCCCCCAACACCCAGGAAGCCCGGCGGCGGCAGCGGTCCCTGCGCAATCAGGTATTCGGCAGCTTTTCTCGCCGCATTGATATTGATTGCAAAGCCGATCCGTTCGCCAATTGCGATTTTAGCCGTGTTGATTCCAACGACTTCGCCGTACATATTCACGAGCGGACCGCCCGAATTTCCCTCATTGATTGCTGCATCGGTCTGAAATACATTTGTCAGATCAGCACCTGATTCGCCAACAATCGTCCGGTCGAGCGCACTCACCACGCCTTT
>Ga0208879_1002652_pt1 | contig 15461 bp, 9 predicted proteins | sample Knorr_S15_td_Bot_FD_185605 | JGI IMG/M metagenome (GOLD analysis project Ga0208879, IMG submission 185605) | Marine microbial communities from Southern Atlantic Ocean transect - Knorr_S15_td_Bottom_ad_5009_LV_A (SPAdes) (version 2) | ecosystem: Environmental > Aquatic > Marine > Oceanic | place... | reverse complement strand
TGAGTTGTGGCATTATTTTTGCAGATACTCCATGACGGCCTCGGTGCGGTTTTGGACGCCCAGCTTTTCGTAAATATTCTTGAGATGATTATGCACCGTCCAGGCGCTGATTTGGAGCATCTCGGCGATTTCCTTGTCCAGCGCGCCCCGGCAAAGATGGGTCATCACTTGATGCTCTCGGGGGGTGAGATGAGGGAGCGTGTCCTCCCCCGGATCGCTCGTCAAAAAATCGACCTGCTTCTTGAAATATTGCCGCACCCAGCGAGACAGCGACGCTGTGTTCTGTCGCGATTTATGCTTGGCGACGGCGCTCTCCTCCAGCAAATGCAGGATCCGGCCCGGCGGCGTGCGGTGCAGATAATATCCGTAATGACTGCCGGCGGTGGAGTTGAACAACTGTTCACTGTCCTCGAACGTCGAAAACGCCACGACCGGGCAGGCGCTAAACCGCTGCTTGAAACAGGCGTCCAGTTCCTCGCCGGAAAATCCCGGCAACCCCCGGTTGACCAGCAGCAGCCCCGGCTTGTCCGCTGGGCCAAGCTCGCGCAGCAAACCGATGTCCGCGAGCGTCTTCCGACAAACGAAACCGGGCGCTTGGCTCGTCAACTCGTGCAGGCCCGCCGCCACTGTTTCGTCCGGTTCCACCACGAAAACATTCACCGAAACAGCGTCCGACTCGTCGCGCTTGGCCAAGCGCTTGGCCCTGCCGGGGCGGGTGTGAATCGTCGTGTACGTGCAGCAAAACGGGCTGCCGAACCAGAACAGCGCCAACGTCAGTTCACGCCGATGCCGCGCAGCCGTGGTCTCCCAGCCCTCGCGGATCACGCAGTTGAAAATGTCCAGCGCCTGCTCCGCCGCACGCGCCTCGTTGAGGGTGCCCAGCGGGAAGTAGCAGCCCGCGCCGTCGTGCTCGATGCGGCAGGAAAATTCCGGCTTGGCGTTGGGTGTGGCCCGGTACTTGCGCTCCACCAAGCGCAGCCGCCAGTAGTCGATCGACCCGCGCGGGTCGCTGCTCCCCGGCCGCAAAGGCTCGCTTGGCTGAACCCCATCGTGTAAGCCAAGCGCCGGCCAGCCGGTTTGCTGAAGCTGCGCGAACAGGTCGGCCGCCTTCGCCGCCGCGACATCTTGATCCACCGCGCCAAGCGAGATCGTCCGGCGCACGCCCTGATGCTGAATCTTGGCCGACCAGCCGCGAACCCGGTGTAGTTTACCGGCGCGGACGTAGCTGTTGCGGAACACTCGGGTGCGCCAATAGGCTGGCTCCAACCGCTGATCCGCCGCCGCCTCGCCCGTTCCGACCCAATCTGCCGCCGCTTGCTTGGACATGCTTGGACAGAGCTATCGCAGCCTCCTCTGCTTGGCAAGTCTCAACTTCGATTGGCCAAGCGACAGCGGCTTGGACACGCTTGGACATTCTTTGTCCGCGATACCCTTGTCCGCGATACCCAACGGAGGGTACGTTTATTGCGGCCAAAAAAGGCCATTTCTGCTTTCATGGCTGTTCTTGACAATCTCCGGCCGACGCGACGAAAGTTGAACCCCCTCAAGACCAGAACCACCGACTCATGAAAAAACAGTTGAAAATCAAATGGCTCCTCGTGGCCGGCATCTTGGCGACACAGGCTCCGGCTGCGCTTGGGCAGGAAGTCAGCACCAATTATGGCGACTACGAATCGGGCGAAGAGATCATCGTCACGTTCGGCGACGGCCCCGGCAACCCGAAGGACTGGGTGGGGCTTTACAAGCAGGACATGGTCGCGAGCGACGTCGGCTCGCTCGCGTGGTTCTACGTCAACGGCACCACGACGAGCGGCGACGGTCTCACCGAGGGTGAGTTGACCTTCCCCGACGGGATGACGGACGAGGGGTATTACGAGGCGCGGTTCTTTGAGGACGACGGCTACACGCTGTTGGCCAAGGCGACCTTCGCCGTCGGCGATGTCGGCCCCGGGGTTAGTACGGACAAGTCGTCCTACGAGCCGGAAGAAGCGATCACGGTGGATTTCTTTGTCGGCCCCGGCAACCCGAAGGACTGGGTGGGGCTTTACACGGTGGACATGGTGCCCGGGGCGGTGGGCAGCTTGGCGTGGTTTTATGTCGATGGAACAACGGCCAGCAGCGAGGGAATCGAGTCCGGCACGGTCACCTTTGCCGGCGGCATGGTGAATGAGGGAGACTACAAGGCGGTGTTTTTCGAGAACGACGGCTACACGATTTTGGCCGAGTCATTGTTCAAGGTGCAAAAGGCCGCGCCGGACACGCCGCAGATAGTTTCCACGATGCCGGAAGCGGATGCCAAGTACGCCGACCCGGAGGTTGGCTTCACGGCAGTCATCCGCAACGGCGGCACGGCGCTGAATCCAGACAGCGTGAAGCTGACTTTGGACGGCAAGGACATGAATGCGAAAACCACCGCTGGCGATGACGGGTTCATCACGGTTGCCTTTGTCGGGGAGGGGCTGTTCGAGGCCGGCTCCAGCCATAAGTTCAGCCTGGAGTTTTCTGACGATGGCGACCCCGTCACCACCGAGACGGTTGTGGTGGAGTTTGACGTTGCCAACTATCTGCAACTCGAGATGCCCGAGCCGATTTATTTTGAGAACTTTGACGGCGTCGAGGAGTTCGAGCTGCCGGAAGGCTGGGAAGTTGTCAACCTGTCGCAGGAACTCAACACGGAACTCGAGCCGGACGACTTCACCTCTGCCTATTACGAGGGCTGGGTGAATGTCGCCTTGAGTCGCTGGAGCAAAAGCGGCAGTTGGGCTGAAAAATCGATCCGTCCCGCCCCGCCTGTCTTTGTGAACGGCACGCGGCAGGCCCTCGATGGCAACGCCCTGGTCGCCGACTCCGCCTCGCGCAACGGCCATTTCATCACGTTCCTTTTCACCGCCGATATCGACTTGAGCAAACACAACGATGTGCACCTTGGGTATTACAGCCATTACGCCCAAAACCAAGACAGCTCCGGCTCGGTCGAGTATTCCATCGACGAGGGCGAAACTTGGCTGCCGGTGGTTTACATGATGGATCGCGACGACATCGTCCGTGATGACGACGGGAACGTGGACGCGATCACCACGCTGGAACAGGTTCACGGCGACGTCGCCATCGGCTATCACCCCGACACGTTCGAGGAGGTCGGCGGCTATTACGGCGCGTACATCGGCGCGGAGATTTCCGAGGAGCTGGCCCCTTACATCAGCGGACGGATCAACGACAATCAGACCGAGTCGAAGCGGTACGAGCTGTTTCGGCTGCCGGAGGCGGACGGAGAAAAGACGGTTCGCTTCCGCTTGGCCAAGAGCGGCACATGGAGCTGGTACTGGGGCATCGACAACTTCGGCCTCTACAGCATCGCGCCAAGCTCGATGCCGGAAGTGGTCGAGGCCAGTCCCGGCGCTGACGGCCAAGGGGTTCATCCGTTGCCGCTTATGACGTTCGTCATCAAGAACGGCGAGGTCAAGCTCGACCCGAAATCGGTCAAGCTGGAGTTCAACGGCGCCGCCGCCGAGGGAATCACCGTGACCGAAACCAAGATCGGCGCGGAGGAAGGCTATCGGGTCACCTACCAAGTGACCGAGCTTTTGGCGCCTCTTTCGCAAAACAGCTTCAAGCTCACCTTCACAGAGGACTCCGCTGACAAACGGGTGGGAACCTACGAAGGAAGCTTCACCGTGGGCGACTTCGCCAGCTACAAACTGCCTGACCCGATCGCCTTCGAGTCGTTTGACGACCTCGACGAATTCGCCATGCCGGAGGGCTGGATCGTGACAAGCTACGTCAACGAAGCCGACGCGATCATCTGGGAAGAGGACCCGGACGACTGGACCTCTATGTCCTACGTCGGCTGGGCCAATGTCTCGCTCGATCGCTGGAAGACCAGCCCGTACTGGAATGAAAAATCACAGGCTGCGACTCCCCCGGTGTTCGTCAACGGCAAGGCCCCGTTCCCCGAAGGCAACTTCCTGATCGCCGACTCGGCACTGCGCAACGCCCACTTTTTGACCGTGCTCGAGACGAAAGATTTCGACCTTGGCCAACACGCCAACGTGCACCTCGGCTATTACAGTCACTACACTCAAAATCAGGACAACTCGGCCAACGTCGAGTACTCAATCGACGGCGGCGAAACTTGGCTGCCGGTCATCTACATGCTCGACCAAGCCGACGTTGTCGCCGGTGACGACGGCGCGGCCGATGCGGTGGCAACCTTTGAAAACGCGCAGGGCGACGTGGCGATGGTGGACCATGTCCTTTTTCAAGATGACGACGGTGAGTGGGACATGGAGTATCTCGACGAGCCGATCGGCGGGAGCTACGGCGCGTTCGTCGGGGCGGCCATCGACGAGTCGCTTTCGCCGCACATCAGCGGCCGTGTGAACGACAACCAAGTCGAGTCCAAGCGCTACGAGCTGCACCGCCTGCCCGAGGCCGACAACCAAGCCAAGGTACGCATCCGCTTCGCCATGAACGGCACTTGGAGCTGGTACTGGGCCATCGACAACTTCGGCCTGTACAGCATCGAGGAAGCGCCCACAACTGTCCCAGCGATAGACAGCATCTCGTCGGACGGCGGTGTCGTCACGATCAACTGGCAGGGCGCGGACGGCGTCCGCCTGCAAAAAACCTCCAATTTGGCCAACCCAAGCTGGGCGGACGTGCCGGACTCGCTGGGGGAATCGTCCGCCAAGGAGGTTGCCGACCAAGCGGAAGCGTATTATCGTCTGATCCGCGACTAGCAAAAACCCACTTGGCCAAGCGCGCCATGAAAACAACAACACCATCCGGGCATCGGCAGCGGCGGGGATTCACCCTGATCGAGCTGCTGGTAGTCATCGCCATCATCGCCATCCTCGCCTCTCTTCTGCTGCCCGCCTTGGCCAAGGCCAAGGGCATGGCCCACAAGATTAGCTGCCTCAACAACCACAAGCAGCTTGGCCTCGCCGTGCAGCTTTACTCAAGCGACAACGAAGACTGGCTCAACCCGATCCAAGCACGGCTCGCCTCCGGCATCGAGTCGAGCTGGCGCCCCTACCTCTTCACCTACCTCGGCGCACGATGGGACTCGGATAAAAAAATGTACCTCGGCGGAAGCAAATCAAGCTACGACTGCCCCACCGAGAATTCCAAAGGCAAAAAGGGCGACGTGTATCATCAGGGCAACCCGGCGGTCGTCGGCCAGTTTCGCGTCGGCGAGATCGGCATCGCTAGCGGCATCGGCGCGGTGAACGTCCACTGGGTTCGGGGTGGCGCCCAGCCGCCCTTCGGCCGGCCCGCCGGCTACGAGAACAACCTCTGCAAATGGGGCATGGTCGAGTCGGCCTCCGAGCTGATCCTGCTCGGCGACGGCAACAGCAACCTTGGCGGCTGGCCCAACGACGCGTGGTGGATTTGGAAGGAGATCGGCAACGCCAACTCCGCCGGCTACAACCGCTTTATCCAGAACGACCCCGGCGCGATGCGGCACGGCGGCAAGTCCAACTACGTGTTTGGCGACGGCCGCGCCGAAGGACTCGATCCCAACCTCATCCCGTGCGACGAGTCGGCCTGCTGGTGGACCGCCCCCCAAAGCCCGCACTGACGCGCCGACCACCGCCATGCCACTGCAACCCGCCGAAAAAAAACAGCTCACTTTTGCCGGCGTGCTCTTCGGGCTGGCCATCCTGTTTTTCGTCCTGTTCGGCCCGTCCGAGCGCGTGGCGCTGGAGTACTTTTACGACGAGAGCGAACAGAAACTCTTCACCGCCCCGGCCGGTTCCATCCCCCCGATCAAGGGCATCAACGACGACCAGCTCGACGGCGTCCGGGCCATCGTCATCGCGCCCAAGGGCAAACGCGGCGACGAGTCCGCGCACCAAATCGCCTATCTCGAAAAATGGTCGCCGCAACTCAAGCAGCACATGGAGGCCGTCACCCGTGCCAAGGCCGCCGGCCAAGCCGTGCCCAGCATCGTCGATCGTTCCCAGCGGAAATTTCACCAGTTCGTCCGCCGGACCGATTCCCCCCAATGGGTCCACTTGAACACCGACGAGGCCGCCAAGATCATGGCCGTGCTACGAACCAAGGACGCCCAGGGGAAAATCCCCGAGATCTGCATGCCGAACCGTTGAGGGATTCACTTGAACCGACATCCGCCAATCCTGCTGTCGGCACTGCTGGCCATCGCCGCCTCTGCCGCCGCTGAGGAGCCCTTGGCCAAGCTCACGGCTCCCGCGCCCAACTCGCCGGACGAGCCGTTGGCCAAGCGGATGTCCGTCGCCAAGGCGGTGGACTTCATCGACCGCGCCTCGCTCCACTGGCAGCGCTCCCGCAAGTGCGTCACTTGCCACACCAACGCCGCCTATCTCATGGCGCGCGGCCAACTGAAAGCCGATCCCGCGCCGCACATTTCCGTCCGCAAATTCTTCGAGCAATACGTCGCCGGCTGGGCGGAAAAGAAACCGGAACCGGAAGGCATTGTCGCCACCGCTGCCGCGCTCGCCATGGACGACGCGGCCAAGGGCAAACTCACCCAAGCCACCCAAGCCGCCTTCGATGAGGCATGGAAAATCCAGCGCGCCGACGGCTCGTGGGACTGGCTCAAGTGCGGCTGGGGGCCGTTCGAGTCGGACGACCACTACGGCGTCACCCTCGCCGCCATCGCCGCCGCCAAGGCGCCGGGCGACTACGCGCAAACCAAGCGTGCCGCCGTCGGCTTGGCCAAGCTCCGGGGCTATCTCAAAAACCATCCACCACGGCTGCCGCACCACAAGGCGATGATGCTTTGGCTCGGCGGCACATTGCCGGAATGGGTGACAGAGGGTGAGCGGCTGCGTTGGCAAAAAGAACTGCTTGGCCTACAGTTGCCCGGCGGCGGCTGGGCCACCGCCGCGTTGGGTGACTGGAAGCGCAAGGACGGCTCCGCGCAGACTCTCGACGAGGCCGACGGCTACGGAACCGGCTTTGTCATTTTTGCCCTGCGCCAATCCGGCCTGCCGGCGAGCCACCCGGCGATTCACCGCGGGATCGGCTGGCTCAAGACGCACCAGCGCGAAAGCGGCCGGTGGTTCACCCGGTCGCCGTACAAGGACGGCCGGCACTACATCAGCCACGCTGGGACGGTCTTCGCGCTGCTGGCGCTGGCCGAGTGCGGCGAACTGAAATAACTTGGATGGACACAACCTCATTTAACTTCCCGACAGACACGCGGGTCGGCCCGGGCGTCATCGCGCAACTCAACGAGACCCTCCTCGCGCTGGGCATCCGCCGGCCGCTGGTCGTGACCGATTCCGGCCTGCTGGCCACCGACGCCTTCAAGAAACTCGCCGCCGCCCTGCTCCCCGGCGAGCCGGATCGTGACTGGTTTTTGCACTCCGACGTGCAGCCCAACCCCACCGAGGCGAACACCCGCGGCGCGGCCGAGCTGGCCTTGGCCAAGGGCTGCGACGGCGTCGTCGGCCTCGGCGGCGGCAGCGCGCTCGACGCCGCCAAGGTCTGCCGCATTCTCATTAAGCAGCCCAAGCTCAAGCTCGCCGACTACGACTGGGAAGCCGACTGGAGCGGCCTGCTGCCGTTCATCGCCATCCCCACCACCGCCGGCACTGGCAGCGAGGTCGGCCGCAGCGGCGTGGTCACGCCCGACGGCGCCGACAGCAAGGGCATGTTTTTTCACCCGGAACTGCTGGCCAACTGCGTCTTTCTCGACCCCGATCTGACCACCGGCCTGCCGCCGGGCCTGACCGCCGCCACCGGCCTCGACGCCCTCACCCACTGCATCGAGTCGTACACCTCACCGGTATTTCAGCCGCTGTGCGACGGTATCGCGCTCGAGGGCATCGCGCTCATCATCCACGCGCTGCCGGTCGCCGTCGCCGACGGAGCGGACATCGACGCACGCGGCCACATGCTCGTCGCCGCCGCGATGGGGGGCGTGGCGTTCCAAAAAGACTTGGGCGCAACGCACTCGCTCGCGCATCCGCTCTCGGCGATTTGCGGCGTGCACCACGGCACGGCCAACGCCATCTGCCTACCGCACGTCATGCGCTTCAACGCCCAACGCAAGCCGGGCGTCTATCGGCGCATCGGCTTGGCCTGCGGACTCGATGTCGTCTCGTGCAGCGACGCCGAGGCCGACGAGCAAACCGTCCAGTTCATCGACGACTTTATCCAGCGCTGCGGCATGCCGCCGTCGCTCGAGGACGTCGGCGTGGAGGAGCAGCACATCGAGGCGCTGGCCGACCAGGCGTGGGTCGATCCCTGCCACCAAACCAACCCCGTGCCGGTCACGCGCGAAGATTTGAAGGAACTTTTTCTGAAAGCACTGTGAGCGATTTCCCGACCCAACTTTTGATCAACGGCCAGTGGCACGACGGCGACGGAGCCAAGCGCTTGGCCATCGTCAACCCGGCAACGGAGGAGACGTTCGCCGAGGTCAGCAGTGCCACCGCCGGTGAAATTGGCCAAGCGGCCGAGGCGGGCCAAGCGGCATTCGAATCCGGCTGGCGCGACATGCCTCCGGGCCAGCGCGCCGAGTTGCTTCACGGCTTGGCCAAGCGCATCCGCGACAACGTCGAGGCCATCGCCCAACTCGAGACGCTCAACGTCGGCAAGCCGATCGGCGATGCCCGCTGGGAGGCCGACGCCGGGGCGAAGGTCTTCGAGTATTACGCCGGTGCCATCGGGCATTTGTGCGGCCAGACGATCCCGGTGGCGCGCGGCGGATTCAACTTCACGCTGCGCCAGCCGATGGGCGTCGTCGCCGCGATCACCCCGTGGAATTTTCCGTTCCTCATCGCCTGCTGGAAGGTCGCCCCGGCGCTCGCCGCCGGCAATTCGGTCGTCCTAAAGCCGGCGTCGCTCACGCCTTTGACCGCGCTGCTGCTGGGCCAACTGGCGCAGGAAGCGGGCCTGCCGGACGGCGTGCTGCAGGTGTTGCCCGGCGCTGGCGCGGAGGCCGGCAACGCGCTGGCCACCCATCCGCTCGTCCGCAAAATCGGCTTCACCGGCTCGACCGAGGTCGGCTCAAAAATCATGAAACTCGCCGCGGACGACATCAAGCGCGTGTCGCTCGAGCTGGGCGGCAAGTCGCCTAACATCGTCTTCGCCGATGCCGACTGGCAACGCGCCGCCGCCGAGTCGCCGATGAGCGTCTTCGCCAACACCGGCCAAGACTGCTGCGCCCGCAGCCGCATGTTCATCGAGCAACCGATCTTCGACGACTTCGTGAACCAGTTCGTCGCCGCCACCGAGTCGCTCAAGATCGGCGACCCGACGCTCGACGAAACACAGCTTGGCCCGATGGTCTGCGCGGCGCAGCGCGAAATCTCCGAGTCATTCGTCACCGAGGCCAAGGGCGCGGGGCGCGACATCCGCACCGGCGGCGACCGGCCAAGCGAGCGCGGTTTTTACCTGAACCCCGCCGTGATCACCGGCGGCGAGACCGGCGACCGCGCGTGGCGCGAGGAGATTTTTGGGCCGGTTGTTTGCCTGCGCCCGTTCACCAACGAAACCGAAATGTTGCGCGAAGTGAACGACACCAACTTCGGCCTGAGCGGCTCCATTTGGTCGAGCGACCTGAGCCGGGCGTTGCGCGTGGCGCGGCGAGTCGAGAGCGGCGTCATCAGCATCAACACCCACTCGAGCGTGCACACCGAGGCGCCGTTCGGCGGGTTCAAGCGCAGCGGCCTTGGCCGCGACCTCGGCATGTCCGCAATGGAAGCCTGCACCGAGGTGAAAAACATCTACGTCGGCGAATAGCCCATGACCAAACCGCGACAAAAAACCCTCAGCTTGGCCAAGCGATTGTTTTTTAACCGCGAATGGACGCGAAGTGACGCGAATGAAACGGAGCATTCCTTCTCCCTCAGGGAGAAGGTGGCCGTGGGCCGAATGAGGGTGAGCGGGGAGTTTCAAGGGAAAGCAAAAGGGGAGGGGCGAGTTCCACCTCGCCCCAAAAATCATAGAACGCGCTCTCCCTCTCCCCGACCCTCTCCCGCTGGGAGAGGGAGCCGCAGCATTCGCGGCAGCGTCGTGGAGTGCGGTTCTCTGCACCGCTTTTTTTTGGAAGTTTTCAGTTTCAAGTTTTCAGTTTTGAGTTCTTCAAAACCGTGTCCATCCTGTTCATCCATGTTTCCTTTTTTACAGTCCCTAATCCGGCCCCGGAAAGCGGCGGGGACAGCCGCACTCCAAGACGCTCCCGCGACACCCCGGCCCCACTTGGCCAAGCGCGGCCTGCTTGATTCCTTCTCCCTCAGGGAGAAGGTGGCCGAAGGCCGGATGAGGGTGATCGGGAAGTTTCAAGAGAAGGCCACAAGGGAGGGGCGAGTTCCACCTCGCCCCAAAAATCATGAAACGCGCTCTCCCTCTCCCCAACCCTCTCCCGCTGGGAGAGGGAGCCGCAGCGTTCGCGTTTGTTTGTTGCTTGTCGCGTTGGTGCTTGGGCAATCGGCTTGGGCCGGCTTGGTGGCTTACAATGACTTTGGCGCGCCGAGCCGCCGCGACAACTCTGTCACCCGCATCGGCGCGACTTCGGACGAACTGAAAGCCGGCAACGGCACGGTCGAAAAAACCGGCAAGCTCATCGACTTCGCCACCGACGAGGCGAGCGGTGTGCGGCTGAAACTCACCGTGAGCGGCACGCCGCTTGGCCAAACGCAAACCGGCGGCGACGCCCCCGACGGAACCGCCGCAGGCGACGTGTTCACCGGCAAGATCAACGGCTCCGGCGGCACGCCGCTCCCGGCCGGCAAGGTGCATTTCATCGACCTGTCCGGGCTCGACCCGGCCAAGCGCTACGAGTTGGTTTTGTTTTCCAGCGTCACGGCCGGTGGCGGGGCCAAGCCGGTTTCGTTCACGCTGTGGGATGTCTCGTCGTTCGAGAATCGCAGCGCCGCAGCGCCGGGACGCGTCACGGTCAGCGGCCAGTTCAACCGCACCACTAAAATTGAAACCGCCGGAAACGACGACGCGACGCGCGGCGATGTTTGCCGGTATGAGTTTATCCAAAGCGGCAGCGACGGTGACTTGCGGGTGATTCTCCAGTCGCCAAGCGGTGGCCAGTTGAACGCCCTCATGCTGCGCGAGCAGACGCCGCCAGTGCTCGCCGCCAAACCGGTCGTCGCGCTGGGCGAGGACAGCGCTGTCATTCGCGGCACGATCGCCGATCCGGCCAAGGGCGCGGTCGAGTTGCGCTGGCGCGAGACCGGCGGCGATGCGGCTTGGCAGTCGCAAACGCTGACGCCGGACGCGAGCGGCGCGGTTGAGGTTCGGCTCGATTCGTTGCCGGTGTTCGTCGAGCAGGAGTTTGTTTTTGTGCAGCAGACCGCCGATGGCGAAATTGCCTCGGAGGCACAAACCATCCGGCCGCAAAAGCTGGGAGTGATTTACTCGACCGGCTTCGAGCCGACCGAGCCTGTGGCGTTCCTGCCGGGAGCGATCACGGCGCAGACCGGCCCGTGGCGCGTGGCCAAGGGCAGCGCCGAGGTGCAAACCGACCGCGTCGCGCACGGCGGCCAAGCGGTTCGCACCGGCGACTGCATCATCGAGATGACGTTTGAAAATCGTGAGTCGGTGCTGTGGGTCGATGCGTTCATTCAAGATCCCGGCATCAGCCAAGCGCGACAAATCCCCGACGGCAAAGCGAGCAGCGTGCTGTTGTTTCATGACGGCAAACTCCTCGCGCTCGACGGCAACGGCTCCGGCGGCGGCAGCTTCGTCACCGCAGCGGAACTGCCGGGCGACCGTTTCACGCGCCTCACCATTCGCACCGACTACGAGGCCAAGCAGTTCGACGTGTGGGTGGACGGCAAACGCGCCTTGGCCAAGCTCGGCTTCAAGGACAACTCAGTGACGCGCTTTCACGGGGCCAAGCGCTTGGCCGGCGCGAACAGTTACCTCGACGACTTCAGTCTCTCGACGTGGGGGCTCGACCGCGACAGCGACGGCGACGGGTTGGTCGATCTCGACGAGGCCAAGTTTTACGGCTCGTACCCGCTGCTCGCAGACAGCGACCGCGACGGCGCGAGTGACGCGCACGAGATTGCCGCCGGGACGCACCCGGCTGATCCCGGCTCAATTTTTGCCGTGAAGATCGACGCGGCAGCCGGTGGCAAAACCAAGCTCTCGATCCCGACGATTACCGGCCTTGAGTACACGCTGCAACGCCGCGCCGCGCTTGGCCAAGGGCAGTGGCGAACCGTGCCCGGATTTGAAAACGTGCCGGGCGACGGCAGCGTGCAGTCGTTCCTCGAGACGCCGGACGGGCGCAACTATTTTTACCGCGGCGTCATCGTGAACCGCCTCAACGCCGTGAATCCCTGACATGAATTACCGCCCTAAAATTTTGTCGGGCGTATCTGTTATCGCGGCCGCGCTTCTGCTTGGGTCTGTTTCCGGGGTTGCTCAAAGCCCGGTGAATCAGTGGGTGCTCTCGCCGGAGAACATCGACATCACGACGGTGAAAGATATTTCCGGCGACGAGGACGGCCTGCTGCACGGGCGGATGGTGCCAACGAAAAACCCGCCGGCGCTGTACTTCGACGGGACGGATAATTACATCGAGTTGGCCGGCAAGGACGAGGCCAAGTCGCTGCCGACGAGCAAGCTCACCGCCGAGGCGTGGGTCGCCGTGAACTCTCCCGCCGAGTGGGGCGGCATCGTCGGCTGCCTGCAGGACAACGGCAGTTTCGAGAAAGGCTGGGTGCTCGGCTACAACAACGACAAGTTCAACTTCGCGCTGTCCACCGGCGGCGACCTCACTTACATGAACGCCTCCGTCTCGTTTCAGACCGGACGCTGGTATCACGTCGTCGGCACTTACGACGGCTCGCGGATGCGCATTTACGTCAACGGCACCGAGCGCGGCAACAGCAGCAAGCGCAAGGGAAAGATCGACTACTCGCCAGCGGCGTTCGTGATCGGCTGTTACCTCGACGACAACGAGTTTTATCCGCTGGAAGGCTTCATCTCCGAGGTGCGCCTTTACAATCGCGCGCTCACGAGCCAGCAGGTTCGCAACCGCTACAACAGAACCAAGGGCAAGCACACCACCCGGCCCAAGCCGCCGGTCGTCCTCACCAACCGCCAGTTGAGCGCCGGGCCGTACCTCGCGTTTGCCTCGCCGAGCGAGGCGGTCGTCCGCTGGGAAACCGCCAAGCCGATGCCGACGCGCCTCGCGTACGGCACGACGCCGGCGCTGCAAAACCGCATCGACCTGCCGAGGCGGACACGGCAGCACGAGGCCGTTATCCCCGGTATCAAACCCGGAGTAATTTATCATTACTCGGTCGGCGTCGAGCAGGACGGACAAACCCAGTGGCTCGAGCCGGCGACCGCCGAGTCGGACTTTAATTATTCGCGGCCGGACATCACTGGCGTCGAGTCGCCGTACGCGGAGGATGAGCGGATGCATAAAAGCCGAGCCGCCGCCGAGGCGATCGTCGCGGCCACCGGCATCCGCAAAGGCTACGCGATCGACTACGGCTGCGGCGAAGGGCGGCTGGCGTTCGCGCTGGCCAAGCGCACCGAGTTGACCGTGATCGGCGTGACCGCTGATGCTGGCGAGGCGGCGCGCGCGCGCGCGGCGCTGCGGCGGGCCGGCATTTACGGCACGCGCGTGATCATTCAGCACCGGCCCTTGGCCAAGCTTGGGCACACCGGCAACCTGTACAACCTCGCCGTGTCGAGCGAGCTGCTGCACGACGGCACGCTGCCGGGCGACCGCGCGGAGCTGCTGCGCGTTCTGCGGCCAAGCGGCGGCGTGCTCGCGCTGGGTGGCCTTCCGCAAAGCGGCTTGGCCAAGCTCATCGCCGGCTCGGCGCTGGCAAGGGGGACGACCACCAAGGCCATCGGCGATTTCCTCTTGGCCAAGCGCAAGCCACTCGACGACGCGGGCGAGTGGACGCACGCCTACGGCAGCGCCGCGCAGACGGCTAACAGCGGCGACAAGATCGTCAACGGCAGCAAAATGGCTTTGCAGTGGTTCGGCAAACCGGGCGCGCGCGGCATGATCGACCGGCAGGGGCGCAACCCGCCGCCGCTCACCAGCAACGGTTTTCTCTACGTGCAGGGCGACAACCGCATCTGGGGGCAGGACGCCTTCAACGGGACGATCCTTTGGAACTACGAGTTCCCGACTGAACTGCGCCGCGTCAACACGCCGCGCGACGGCAGCAATATGTGCGCCGACAACTCGTCGCTGTTCGTCGCGATGCGCGACCGCGCCTACCGGTTCGACGGCCAAACTGGGCGACTGCTTCGGAGTTTCCCGGTCGTCAGCGGCGACGCGGCCAACTGGGGCTACATCGCCAACGACGGCGATTTGCTCTTCGGCGGGAGCATCAAGCCCGGCTCGGTGTACACGAAATTCAAAGGCACGCCGTACTGGTACGACTCGAGCGGCACGCAGGACACGGCCAAGGTTTGCAGCGACAATTTGTTCGCGATCAACAAGCAGACCGGCCTCACAAAATGGGAATATCGCGGCGGAAAAATCATCAACACCACGATCGCGATCGGCGGCGGGCGGGTCTATTTCGTCGAGTCTAATTCATCGAGCCTCCGGAATGAACCGACGAGCCGCATCGACTCGAGCAGCCTTTGGTCGAGCCTTCGACTCGTCGCGCTGAACCAGCAGACCGGCGCAAAGGTTTGGAGTAAATCGATCACCGTCAACAAGTCGCCTTACCCGGTCGTGTTTTTCCTCGCGCAGGCCAAGGACCGGCTGATCTTGAGCTACAGCACCAGCCGGTTTTATGTGGACGCCTTCTCCACCCGCAACGGCAGCAAGGTGTGGTCGAAGAACCACTCGTGGAACCGCAACCATCACGGCGGGCATATGTACCACCCGGTGATCGTGGGGGACGCGGTGATCGTCGAGCCGTACGGCTATCGCCTGTCCGACGGTGCCACCGTCCATCGCGGGTTGCCGCAGCGCGGCGGGTGCAGCACGATGTCCGCCTCGCACAACACGGTGCATTACATCAACTGGGATTACGACAAAGGCTCGATGTATTTTTGGGACGTGGACACCGGGAAACGCCGGCTGATGGTCGGCTCGCGGTCGAGTTGCTGGCTCTCGCTCATCTCCGGCAACGGCATGATTCTCTCGCCGACTGCCAGCTCCGGCTGCCGCTGCCGCTACCCCATCCAAACCTCAATCGGGTTCATGAGACAATGACGACGCGCAATACTCAACGACTCCTCGGCTTGGCGCTCGCACTCGCTTGGCCAAGCGCCGGGCTGCACGCCGCCGACTGGCCATCGTACCGGCACGACAACCAGCGCAGCGCAATCACCGCCGAGACGCTCAAGCTGCCGTTGGCCAAGCGCTGGCAAATGACCCCGGCGCAGCCGCCCTCTCCCGCCTGGGCCAAGCCGGCCAAGTTTGATTTTTACGTGTCGCCACAAACGCGCAAGCCGCTCGTGCATCGCCTGGCCTACGACCACGCGCACCACGCCACCGCCGGCGGCGACTCCGTGTTTTA
>Ga0208879_1002651_pt1 | contig 15461 bp, 13 predicted proteins | sample Knorr_S15_td_Bot_FD_185605 | JGI IMG/M metagenome (GOLD analysis project Ga0208879, IMG submission 185605) | Marine microbial communities from Southern Atlantic Ocean transect - Knorr_S15_td_Bottom_ad_5009_LV_A (SPAdes) (version 2) | ecosystem: Environmental > Aquatic > Marine > Oceanic | place... | reverse complement strand
GATTGTATGGGCCTCTACCGCTGAAGGGTAAGGAATCCATTCCCCCTCAATCAACATCATTGAACCATCAGGGCTCAATATCCTCTCGGCCATGCCACATAAACATTCAAACTCCTTTATCGTGGTTGCCCTCGTTTGAGCAAACACATCTAATCACGCCGGAAAGAGTTCTTACAATTCAATCAAGGTAACCAAAAATACTACTACATAATAGGAACATCATGGCCAACACAAATACACTGATTGTGGGTAGTGTTCTGTTGATAGGAGGGATTCTTACAATTCCATTCATCATCGGCCTATTCTGTGCACCTGCTGGGTGTTTAGTAATGCTAATTGGACTAATATCATCCAACCCTACTTCAAAACAGCAAGTTATGTATGTTCAACAACCTCCAAGATATTAATTAATACATTCTCTAATCTTTGCAAGTATTAATTATGAATATGTATTGAACAACTGTCTCTTCGGTAGTTGAGCAGAGGGGCCCTCTTTGCACCGATGGGTGAGGCCCTATTGCAGTCAATGTTAGAAAAATGAATTAGAGGAAGGAAGAACGAGGAGAGTAATCTATTCACTCATCCTTTGGTTTCAAACTTGCAGTTAAATCGCCAGAAATCGCGCTATCTTGAATATTATAGGTGATGTTTTGAACAACTGTTGTGGACTTTGAACTATCTTCGAGTTCTTTTTCCAATGCGGCTTTTGATTCCTGTAGTTGAGCCAACTCGGCTTGCATTGCATTCATTTGTGTTGCAGAATGAGTTTGTTGTGCCAGTTGCACCTGTAGTTGTTGAGTCTGATAGGTTTGCTGTGCCAACTGTTGTTGGAAGTGCTCTGTTTCAAGTTGTCTTTGTTGTGCCAATTGTTGTGCTTGAACCTCTTGCTGTGACGGTTGGCGCTGGATTGGTATATGTTGCTGTCTTGATGGTGGGGTACGCACTCTATGTTGGCGAATCTTCTTTTTCCGATTGTATGTGAAATATACTATGACACCGATCAATAAAAAACACCATCCTGCAGGTGCAACTGAATCTGCATTCGCACCACTAGAAGTTGTTCCCGCATTAGATTCAGAGCGTGAGTCCTCTCCGACTCTGGAACAACCTGTAGAATAAACTGATTCACCTGTGGCAGTATTTGGGCACTCATCCCTTGAGTCTGCGATTCCATCACGATCACTGTCAATTTGTGATAAAGAACATCCAGAAACATCAATGGACTCTCCGAGGGGAGTATTTGAGCAAATATCTCTTGAGTCTACAATTCCATCAGAGTCGCTATCTTGTTGTGATGCAGAACATCCGGAAGCATCCACTGTTTCACCTACGGCAGTACTTGGGCAATTATCATATGCGTTCATTACTCCATCAGAATCGCTATCTCGTTGTGAGTCGGAACATCCAAAAGAATCAGCAGCTTCTCCAAGAGCAGTATTTGGGCAATTATCATATGCGTTCATTACTCCATCAGAATCGCTATCTCGTTGTGAGTCGGAACAACCAGAAGCATCAACTGATTCTCCGAGGGTAGTATTTGGACAATTATCAGATGCATCTATTACTCCATCTGCATCAGAATCACTGTAAATAATTAATCTCCACTCTGAAGCTGCATTTTTCCAAGTACCATTTTCATCACCATCACCATTACCAATTACGCCTTTAGTGGGTGTTAATGACCAATTATATTCAACAAATAATTTCCATTCCTCCAATTCAGAATTCATATCACATTCATCATCATTGATTGCATCATTATCTCTACATTCAATAGTAATGTTGAGGATATTACTGTAATCTGGAATATCAATAGAGTAGTTCCAAGGATTGACCAATTCCATTTGGTTATCCCATGTTGGTGTATTGATGCAATCGATATTGTCACCATCTGCCTCTATGCAAATTTCAAAGTGTGGGTCTGGAAGACCGTTATTGTTATCCCATTCGACAGTTTCATTTGCCGACCAAGACAAGAGTTCTATGCGTAACCAAGCATCACCACTAGGCCAATTATCAACTTCACCTTCAGCGGAAACTGAATTCATTAACGGCAAAGAACCCAACAAAAAGAGAGCAGAAATCAAAATTGCGATGCGAGTAACTCTCTCCTGCATACATCGCAGTAGTGGCTAAAGTATAATTGGTTTAGGCCGATTGTAAATCAGTTCCTTGTTTACAGCACTCTCCTTCATCAATGATGCAAAGGTCTGGAACTACAAAAAAAGTTATTCCCCATGCATTTGTCAAAACTCTCTTACAATTGATTTGATAGATTCATTCAACATTGTAGCCTGCTATCTCAAGACATTGCAAAAAGTCTACTTGTCTAGCATTAATTGCTCTGGAACTTCTTTCTTTACGAACTCTTGAGATAGCATCTGCCATAGATGAACCTCGTAGCCATAAATAAATGGATACAAATGTGCCAGCACGGCTCAATCCACCCATACAGTGAACCACTACGTTCTCTCCTTCGGGAATACTTGTAAGCAGTAAACGAAATACCGGTTTAGCTGCTTCTAACCACGCTCTAGTAGGCACTGTAGTATCTTCAAAGGGAAGATGTTCCCAAACTAGACCTTGCTCAGCAATCTCTTGAGGGAGTTCAGTCACGCGCAACAGTTCCATATCCTCGTCTGTGATTAGACTAACAATACGGTCAGTTTCCAGATCCACCAAAGTTGCAATATCGATAGAAAGTGTACGGTCCCAGCCACCAGTCCATGACACTGGCTGATACTTGCCTGGGCAAAGAGTCAAGCCAATTCGCCCAGTATCTCCTTCAATAGGTATCCAATTTATCATGAGGGGGTGAGTAGTGCTATTACGCATTCAAATACCTACTTGGCGATGCTTTTCACCATAAAGCCGCATCGTTTGCCATACTGAAGTACAGGCATCGCGGTATCCATTATCAGTAACGCTATTCTTGAAATTACCATAACTCATTTGAGTGATATATCGCCCAACAGCACGCTCAACTACCATGCGGTGCAAAACTACACGGAATGGATAGTCTGCAGATGCCATGAAAATTACATCAGCCTCAGGGAATAGGGCGTTGATGTGTTCAGGGTGACGCGCACGAACGAGCAAATGCTCGGGTTTATCTCGATGTGCTACTATTGACAAGAAGCCACCTGATACGTATAGCCACATTCAAGCCACCTCCATGCCAACAACATCGGTTTTGAGTTGCGTGGATTTAATCTCTTGAGATAAGTCTTCGTTGATGATTTCATCTTCTCTTTTAGCCTGAGAAGGTTTTTGTTCTGCGTTCTCACCATTTGTTTCATCGGCATCATCAGGATATGGTGGACGAAGTACAGTCATATTGTCAATAATTAAGTTATAGCCAATTCTATTGTATATATGATTGAATATTGCTAGGGTGTCCAATACTGAATTATCGTTTATTACCAGCAAAACATGAGCACTGGTAGCATCTATTGTTTGGAAAATCAGTCCGTGCTTATCACACATTCCAATCAATGGAAATCCAAATGTTCCCTCAGCATGAATTACTGTCTTCACAAATCTTTCTGCTTCCTCATCTATCGCTATATCCAATTGATGTATTGACAATAATGGTAGTGTCAATTTCTGGTTTCCGTTTACTTCGTATTCTCTCGTTTTTTCGTCTGTTTTTTTGTCTGTTTTTTTATTCATTTTTCACACTTCCGTCCTTAAGAGAACATGCACTCTAGACTATATAAATCTGTGGAAATAGTGTATTTTTGATAGTGAAAATAGACTTTTAGTATAATTTATATCGCTTTGCAATAACTTATATATTTCTTAATATAACAAGCGACATGGAGAATATTCAGACACTTACAGAGCTAAGAAGTCACGAATATTTAGTCGTACAAATAAAGCAGATGACGTTGAGGTAGAGATTCTTGTGAGTCTAAACCCTTGAAATGAAGGGACCCCTTGATTCACTTTGAAATAGAGAGTATATTATCGAAATTATTGTTTTTTTCCAAAAACAGTACATATTTGCGCTATATTCAGCGAAAATGTTATTTTTTTTAACCAAAAAGTATAAATACTACTACTCTCTTGGCCTATATTGGCAGCAGATTCGGAGTGGTAAGTGTGATTGGAGCGATATGTGATTTTTTCAAGAGGCCGAAATTTATCCTTTGGCCGAAGGCTGATTCTTGTTCAGATGTCCAAGCATTTGTAGACGCTATGTGTGAAGAATATGATGTCCCACCCATTAAAGTTATAGTTAGGTCTAAACAATGGGTAGAATGGTTTGCTGGACAGAAAGCCTGTGCTTGTGCATTTTGGTCAGAATTAGAAAAGAAAGAGGACTCGGTAAGATATATTGCATTTGATGGAGAAACTTGTAGGATTTCTGGAAGAGATAGGAATACACCTATTAGAATTGACCATAGATGGCAGGTTGCAGAAAAAATACATACTATTATTCATGAATTCATCCATCATTATTTCTATCACCATCATGGAATGAATACGGGTGATCACTGTAAAATATTCAGAAAAATGGAAAAGAAAATTAATGCAAAATATGGAATATACTATATTTATGTGTATACTAAATTTGGAAAACATTTTCACAATTTTTGGGGATGGCCTTATGGAGACTCTAAACCTACTGCGAAAGATAGAGGATGGCTAGCATAAGAGAAAGAGGTGAATGAATGACAATGAATGATGTAGAATGGATTGATGAGGACGGCCAGACCAGGGTGATTGCCATTTCCGATAGGAGAGTGCCCCCCTCTTCGATTGGGAAAAGGGTCGAGTGTTGGAATGGTTGCAAGGATGAAAAAACTGGTAATGCAATCATGACGTTACTCATTATCATGAATGAAAAAAGGCATGATTATTGTGCCAATTGTTGTACTGCATGGGTAGTATCAAGATTAGTTGAAGGAGAGAATTAAGATGAAAGAAAATAATGAAAATAAAAAAGATGAAAATGAAAATGATGAAAGTGAAAGATATGAATATTGTTGGGACGGATGTTATGATGAAGAAACTGATTGGATTGTTGAGACTACAATTCTTGAAGTTGAAGGCTTTGAAAAACTTGTTTATTGTCCTAAGTGTCATGAAACTTGGGCTTTAGATTATGTTCAAATCAAATGGATGCCAAGAAATCTTAGACAAAGAGGAATTTCAAGTCAATATGAGGGGTGATTCAGATGAGCGAAAAAGATGAAAATATAAAAAAAGAAAATGAAAATAATTACGCTGATAAAAGCGTAAAAACCGAAAGATATGAATATTGTTGGCAAGGATGTTATGATGAAGAAACTGATTGGATTGTTGAGACTACAATTCTTGAAGTTGAAGGTGAAGGCTATGAAAAACTTGTTTATTGTCCTAAGTGTCATCAAACTTGGGATATAGACCATGTGCAAATTAAAAAGTATCCTAGAAATCTTAGACAAAGAGGAATTTCAAGCCAATATGAGGAGTGATTCAGATGAGTGAAACGAATATGGATTGTTGGGAAGGTTGTTATGACGAAAAAACCCAATGGGCAATGAAGATGCAATCTAAAATAATAGATGGTGTAGAACACAATTATTGTCCTAAGTGTAATAGAGTATGGCCTTTAGATTGGGACCAATATAGAAGATGCCCTCATGAAGTAAAACAAAGGTCACTTACTCATTATTTTAAACATAAGGAACAAAATCCAGAGCCATTTGAAGAAGATTCGACTGAGGTAACCGTAAATTGCACTCATTGTTATGGTATAGGTACGACAATGAAGGAATTTAGGCCGACGCCCAATTATACGAGTGGAATTGACATCGAAGTCGAGTGTGATCACTGCGGGGGCAGTGGGAAAACGACTATGTTAGGGCCTAAGCATTGTCAACATAAAGAGAGAGAGATAGGGGACCCGATGAAATTGACTGGGGAAGGTTGCTCAAATGAGCCCCAATACAAATGTGAAGCACAGAATTGGTGTAACGGTGATTGGGTGTGTGGCGAACATTGGGTGAAGCATGATTGGCACGATTGGTCATGCGTTATTTGCTCGCAAGAATACGCTGTGTATGGAAACTAACGAGAATTCACCCGTTAGAACAATGTAGCCATTTGAGGCCCCGGGGGTTTGAACCTTGTGGGTTGAAGCGGAAAAGGGGTTAAAACTCTTTGCTGACAATGCCACGCAATCGCCCATTTAGGGGTGCTAATTTTAGAGGGGAAGTGGACGTTGGGGAGTCATTCCCTCTTTGCGATAATCGCCAACTATTCATCGCTCTATCCTCACTAATTCGAGCAGGTCGCCATGAAATGGCTTTGGCAATTCTTGACAACGAATTAGGAGGTGGTTGCTGATGCCTGCAGAAAAAGGCATTCCAAAACCGGAAGCTTCAGCAAAACGACTAGATGTTCGTGACTACGATGTTCGTACAGCCTGGGGTTGGTTATCTGAAGATGAGCAGATGATCATGAGTAAGGAGGGAACAACATATATCGACATTGAATTGGTACGGCTTTCCTTCGATGCATTTCTGCAGCAATACAATCTCTCCATCCATCAGATTGATGGAAAGCGATTGTTGCGATGGCTGAGGCACATCAGGGATCATCAGGGCGAATGGAATATGGATGATATCGAGAAATTAGAATTATAAATTCATTCATCCCAACGCAGCCACTCTCTTTCCTGTGGAGCGCGATAGTAGTGATAGCCAGTTCCAACAGGATGTTCAATCCATTCATATCCATCGGAACCAATGACTCCCTGCTTTGAAGTATCAGGTGAATTGGTTTGGTTTATTTCTTCTCCGTCAGATTGAACTGTCTTACTTTTGTTAATCTCTTTCTTTCTAAACACCGTTTTGAAAATGATAGGTATTATGCATAAGCCTAGAACAGTGATGATTAGAATGAAATTGTTGGCATTTGATTCATCTGCAACATTAGAAAGAGCAATTGATCTCTCGAAATCAAGTGGATAATCATCATCTACATCAAGAACTAAATCGTTGTCATCATCTTCATCTATTTCATCAATTATCCGATCTCTATCAAAATCTGGCTTGCAGTCATCAATGGACAAAGATCTCTTTCCTTCATTTTCATCACTTGTGTTGGTGTATGTTTTATCAGGACACATCAGCCGAACAGATTTATTTGTGTTACTGTAATATCCGGCCGGAACAACTGTACATTCTACAGCAGCTTCAGATTGAGAATATGTTCCATCTTGACATTCAGTTTGTAGAATTTGACCTGGCTTGGAAACGTAATACCCTGGGGCAGCTTTTTCACATTCAGAAGTGCCAAAGGCAGTGGAATAAGTGCCTGCCAGGCAAACAAATTGCCTAAATGAACCATATTCAGGGACATAGTATCCCGGAGTAGATTTAACACAATCTGATTCTGAGTATGAATTTGGATCTGGATTAAATGACCCAATTTCGCATGCTGTTTGTGAACTGGATCCCTCTGCGTCCACAAAATATCCCGAAGAAGCATCAATGCACCTATCTTGGCCGTAATCAGTTTGATAACTTCCCTTTGAGCATAACTTGGGTGCTGTTAGCATTTTTTCATCAGCATAAGTCCCTGGTTGTGTTATGATACAACCAGTAGCCCCAGAATTTGGCTGATATGAACCAAAATCGCATTTTAATTGTTCTAGTTGCCCTATGTCCTTAACATAATGCCCTGGCGAACTGTAGATGCAACTTGTTTGACCCTGAGCAGACTGGTATTGGCCTGAAGGACATGGAACGCAGCGAGTTTGGCCTGTTTCGTTTTGAGATTCACCGGTTAAGCAAGGTAGTTGTTCTGACTGGCCATAATTCTGCACAAAGTGTCCTTCTTCAGCATCAAAACAATCAGTGTAGGAAACACTTCCAGACTCTGGATTATATGTACCAGGTGCACACGGAGATTGAGATGCTTGCCCAATTTGGTCAACATAGTGACCCGGTTGGGCATTAATACAGGATGATGAATTTGTCATTCTAGCATCCGGATTATAGGTCCCAATTTCGCATGGAATTTGAATCGCAGATCCCGTCGTATCAACATAATGCCCTAAATCTGCGTAAAGACAATCAGATTTACCATGCGAGGGTTGGAATGTTCCTAGGTCACACTCATAAGGGTTCATGGTGGAGCCGGGAGAGCGGTATCCTGGAGGGGATTTCTCACAAAAATACTTTCCATATTCTCCCGGAGGGCAATTTAAAATCAATATCGTGTCAAAGATATTCAACAATCCATCACCATCAAAATCTCGCTCTGAAATGGCGACATCTTTGCCGGGGCTGTTTATCCTCCGGGGTACATTTGAATCAGTTTCGTCATCCCGGCCTAGCGCACCCCATGCGCCATCCCCCCAGCAACTAACGGTCGCATCATTGTTTAGGCTACAAACAAGAGGGCCCCCATTAGAAATACCAACAGGAAAAAATGTAGAGTTGAACCCACTAACATTCACTGGAAAATTACTACGCAAATTACTACTTCCATTGCCCAACTGGCCTTGGTGTCCACTGCCCCAACACACCATTGAATTGTCGTTAAGAATGGCACATGTGGTCCCAGCGGCCGCGCTTATAGAAATAGCACGCTTTGAACCACCAATCCAATCAACAAACACCGGATATTGGCTGGATTCATCCTTTAAGTTTCCTAATTGTCCATATGTCCCCATACCCCAACACATTACTGAACCATTATCAAGCAATGCGCAAGTGTGGTAGGTACCTGCAGAAAGAGATACAACTTCGCGTTCAACAGGAAAACCACCTACTTTCAATGGGGTATATGAATCCTGAATGTTTTCTTGCCCCAGTGTTTGCCCTGCACCCCAACAATATACATCTCGCATATCAGTGAGGGCACAACTATGTTCCTGACCAGTAGCCACAGAAATAACAGAAGAAGGCAAACCTATGACATCAAAGGGGCCGCCACCTGTAGTGTTGTTAGAGCCCAACTGTCCTCTGCCGTTGTTAGAGCCCATATGTTCTATGTTGCCCGAAGACCAACAAGACAAATTTCCAGAAGATTTAATCGCACACTGATGGAAATACTTACCAACAATTATCTCGACCGGATCAAGATTACTAAAGTGACTTAATTTCACAGGCTTGAATTCATCCTGCCCTAGAACATCACCCCAACAATATACCTCAGCAGAAGCCACAAGCCCACATGCGCTCAAAGAGGCCACATTAATTTGGACAAAACCGGGTCCAACATAATCAATTTGTGTAGGCGGCAATCGATCTACAGCGCCACTCACACCCACATTACCATTGAAGTTCCGGCCCCAACAGGATACGGTTTGATCAACTAAGATTATGCAACCATTGTCATAACTCACCGAAAGTGTTTGGTTTGTATAAACAGAACCTTCTTGGAAACCTAGAACATTCGTAGCAGCTTGAATGACTTTGTTTGTTTCTTTTCCATCTTCTAGGTCAATAACTGGACTGTAATTCATCAATAGAAGTAAAGCCAAGACTGTGAGGCTTACCAGTGCAGATTTTTCCCCCATAGTTATGCCAGTGTGTTTTGCGGTATAGGATTTCTCAAACCTTGTGAGTCTTAACCCACAAAGTTTGCTAAGCAATCCTAACAGAACGGTTGATGCGGTTGTTATAAGCAAAGGTGCATGCTTGTGAGTCAATAAGGTACAATGCGCTAATCATTACTTTTCAGGATTGGGAAACCAAACTGCACGTGGGAAATAGGCTGATATTTTTTGTTCTCCCCAATTTATCCGGTAAATATTTGGTTCAGCGGCGTAGACATTATCAACTACATATAGCCAAATAGAATATTTGCAATTTGGATGGTGTTCAGCTGACTCCCCATGATAAAATAAACCCATCCGGAGTTGAGCTTCACTGATGTCCTGGCTACCTTTCCAATCTTCCTTGTGACCCTTGACTTCAATGACACGAATTTCGTTGCCTCTCTTGAAAACTAAATCGTGACCAACTCTCTCTTTAGTGAATTCATCATTCCAAGACAGCGCTTTCCAGTTATCATCAGTGAGTTCATTTTGGACTATTAACTCTGCTGCTTCACCCGTTTCCATTCGCTCAGCAGCTTTCTCGGGATTTCCTTTAATGTCTATTCTTCTCTCTTCGGATTTTTCTGAATCTTTTGCTTTCTTATCTCTTTTCGGCCTATTTTGTTCCAACTCCTGTTCAACTTTAGGAACCGTCGCTATCTGTGCCAACGGATCTACAATTTTTGGCCTTTGTTTTGGTACAGTTGTTGATTCTTCCGTTACTTCCGATCCCCCTCGCTTTCTAGACTCATTTTGAGCTTCCGCACTATCACCTTCTGCTTCACTGATTAATTGTTGACGATTTGAATTATCAGCATCATACAATTTTAAACCATTCTTACTGAGTTGTGAATATACTTCTTCAAACTCGTAGTGGTCTGATTGCAAACACGTCCTAATCTTCTCAACAACATCTTCATCTGATATTCCAGATTGCTCGCATAAGAATTTCGAAATTGGGCCAGCCCATCTTTTGTGATTAGATGAAAGAATTATTTCTATCTGCTCATTTTCATCCTTAATCAAATAATACGCTTTTAATTCGTAATTCTCGATTTCTAAATCAATGTCAGTTTCATCTAAATAGACTATTGAAACATTCTCTAATTTCAATGACTTTATTACCCTCAACATATTTACATTTTTTAAATCATTTTTAGACATATCTGAGCGAATGTCTGCATGATTATCAATCAATTCGAATTGTAATGAACTGTCGTATAAATCCCTTATTGTTTCAATTTTTGATGGGAATTGATTTGGATGAAGTATACGATGCTTCATTTCTTCAAACATTGATAGAGGGTCATGGCTAAGTTGAACATAGTAATGTTCATCTGGAATAATGGTTATCCATTGACGATTATATGTGTAAAATGAATAACCAGTGAAGTCATAAATAGTCTCACAAATTATAGAGTTGGCATTCCGTAGATTTTTGAAAATATCCGGTGTTATTTCTTCGTTATCTTCTGCCGCAACAGAATCTACATATTCCTTAGCTAAATCCTCTGTGATCAAAGATTTTGGCTGATAACCTGCTGCTTGGAAAAATTCGCGGATTTTATTTTCTAAGTTCAACCAATGTCCGAAAAATCCACCGTAATCATCTGTTGGTTCATCTAAAAATCTTCGGAGAGGTGCGGACTTGTTCTGCTTTCGTATTTTCCATTTGACATCCAGTATATCGGCTAGCATTGATTGGGCTTTACCATTTTCTTGCAATCGTTTTAGTGTTTTCAAGAACTCACTAAAATAATTGCTTGCGAGGTGTGTTTTCCAATACTCAATTCTTGCTTCATCATCATCTGGAATATTTACCCCAAACACTAGTTTCACTTCATTAACAAAAAATTCGATGGAGTCATCGGATAATATCGTATGTTTGCCTTTCTTTTCTTCATCTGTTGCTGCAACTTTGCATTCAATGGGTTTACGGAATTCACCATCTGCACAAGGCACCCATGATAATTCGTGTAAGTCTATTAACCACTGAGCTTTCATTTTACCCTTTTCTGATTTTGGTGAATAGTGAAAGAATTCGTATTTCTTGAAACGATTGAAACGATTGGCGTTTTTTATGCCTGATATTAATTCGTTGTTACCCATAATATGAGAAAAATATGAACCTAGCTCAGTGGGATCGCATTTAGATAACGGTATTGGCCAAATCCAATCTATTGATTTCCAATTTTTACCATCTCGATACACACCTAGCTCTTCATGCACCTGAAAATAATCCAACTCCTTTTCAACTTTACTCGGTACCAAAGATACTGCTCCTACATCTCTCAAAAATTTTCGTACAACATCATGCGAATATCCTTGTGAAGCATTCTTTATTTTTTCCGATACTACTGAATCCGGGGCTATTTTCTTCATCATTTCATTACCATAAGGGGGACCAATTAGGCATTCTCCGGCTTCCTTACAACCACTAGGAGTATGCAAGTATTTGACGAAACTCGGAATCTTAAGTCTTAGCGCGTAACGATATACAGCGATTACATGGCTTTCATTTACGGGGAGAGGAAGTGATTTTATTTTTTTAGTAATCTTTGTTGCCATAGATTCTGCTTTTTCCTTCCAGGACGATCCAGGGCCACCATTTCGGATCAACCTGAGGTTTTTGTGAACCTCATTGACTTTCTTAAGAACAGGATATTGATTTACAAGAAGATCATAAAGTGGTTTTTCCAAACCTCCCGGAGTGGATTTAGGTATCGCTAGAAAAGCCATCATCGGGTCACAGAAGCTCATCCAGGTTCCGGTTTTTCCACCCGGGATTACTTTTGGACCATGCTCGTGTTTAATATTGACCTTCTCTCCAGCCTCATTTTCTTCTTCGTGGTCAATTATTTCGTCCAATATATCAAGCATGTGCAGGTAATTATTGGATTCATCCCACATCTCTTGAACTTGCTCTGTAATGATTTCTTCTTCATTAGGCCACTCTAAAAAACCAAGTTTTTCATTGAGATAATCAATCACATTATTACTAATTGAAGTCCTATCAACAAGAGAACATGTGAAGCAGTTTTGCGTGAATTTCTTGTAATAGCCATTATTCATAGTATGAGGTTTTCGGGGGATATCTCTTACTTCAGAAGGCGAACGCAATTTTCCATCAGTGCATAGAATAAATTTCGTATCTGACAACGCTTTTTTCAAAGAATCATAGAATTCTTTTGATTCCAAATAACTCAATGCATCAGGTATAAGTTCCGATGTATCCGGAAATATATTCAAGCATGCTTTACGATCTTCCGCCGACATTTCTAATGGCAATGAATCAAAGTACCTTTTGAGCAAATTTGGTAAACTAGAAAGAAGAGTTTTGTGCCAATTTCCGCCGGAAGTGTCCTGTATTAATTCTGTGCGGTCAGGTTTTATTAACCAATCAGAGTCAATCCCAATTTTGAAGGGAAAGGGGAATTTGTTACCAAGTGGGACTAAACAGAACATTTGTCCAGCTTCCATTTTTCTAGGGCGAATTCTCTCTATCTTTCCTTCATCGGTTTCTTCTTGGGAAATAATCAATTCTTTGACTAAACGCACAGTCCTATTAACAGATTGTTGTGGATCATCGTCCAGTTCTCTTCTTTCTTTCAACTCCTTGAGGGCCTTTCCATCGAAGGTAACATGTTCCTCAAGTACCATGTAGTTCCATTTCTGATTACTTTCACCATTCAATAATTTAATTTCCACACCCTTTTCATCGTCTGAAAATTCGTATTCCTTCTCCTGAATTACAAATTTAGACAAACCACGTTTACCAAACACTGCGAGCCATAATGGATCAAATGATTCAAATGCCTTTTCAAATTTATTAAGATTGCCCTTGTTCGGTTTCTCAAATCTAAATGTTGTAGTCATGCCTTCATCCATGTCAAATTCGGCATCAATCCATTCTGGAAAAAATAATTTCTTGATGTTTGGTTTAGTACTATTCTCTGGTCGTGGCGCCTCAACTTTAAACTGGATTTTACCATCCGATATATTTACTCTTGAAAAGAACCCTAAAAATGATTTGAATCCAATCCCCATGAACCCAATGCCATCTAATCCCTTGGTTGATAATGAGAATCCACAAAGCCCTTGGATGGCAGCTGAATTAAGTGGCTCTGTACCATTATGCTGAACCACTAATGTTTCATCATTGTTCAAATTTATTCTAATTGTAGTTGCATTTACATCTACAGCGTTTTGGATAATTTCATACAAAAATGACCATGCACTTGAATTATCAAAGATCCATGTATTCTGACGGAATGATTTCCACGTTTCTGGAACGTTCTCATAAGCATCATGTCTTTCTTTCAAGAATTTTGAAGCCGCAATAAATTCCTTATCTAAACTCATTGAGAACATCTATCCCACTAATGTCCGCTATTCAAATGTTCTTACAGAATAACCCAAGAATGTCTATCCATTCTCAAGAGTAGAGAATAATTCTTCTCTTTTAACTCTTCATGACTAAGTCTTGGTCAATGGGAAATCAAGCGTTGGCCAATGGTTGACCAACCATTGAACGATGTTCCGAAGAGTAGGGTCTGCTGGGTCGCCGCCGTATCAAGTTTACAGTGAGTTTGCTAACACCATGCATCATGAGCATAAAGAAGTACATTCATACGGCTGAGGAGACAGTTACGGAGCATGGCTGCGAAGACATACTCAGAGTCCAACCTTTCCAAGGCATGGCTCAACTCACGACATGAAGCATTAACGAGAAGCAAAGCAAAGAACAACTCAAAGGGAAGCTATGATAATATTAGACGCAATTCAGTGTATCTAGCAAATGAGTTTCAATTTCTTAATGTAAACAGTCCAAAAGAGATCACAAAGGAGAATTTCTCCGAGTGGATTGATGGATTAAGACAAGGGAAATTTCCATGCATGACTCTTGGTGAAGGTACCATCAAGAAGCGTGTTGAAACCTTACGGGCAATTCTTCAAGCAAACAAATTAGAAGAACAATTAGATTTTGTACAATTATGGAAACCAACCAAGCAAGCCAAGAATATCAAATTCTGGTCTGTTGAAGAAATTGAAGCAATGAATGAAGTGGCGTTGAAAACTTTTGAAAACGAAAAATTGCGAGGAAGAGCCGTTGTTCATTTGCTTCAAAGTATGATGGCACCACGAATTGCTGACTCTGCATCTTTCAAATGGGAATTCATCAATTTCGAGGAACGGTTAATTCGCTTCCCTGCTTCAAAAAATAAGAAAATATGCTCGCAATACATCGAAGAACGATTTGTACCTCTATTCATGCGATACAAAGAATGGGTATCTCAATTTAAAGGCGGCGAGATCTATTTATTTCCTTCATCAATAATGCAAAAGTCTGGAACAACAAAGAAATTTATTCCCCATGCATCTGTCAAAACTCTCGGATTATGGCTCAAGTATATCCGAGATCTAACCGTTGTTGACGGAAAACCGGTTCAACATCTATCATCGCATTCGTATCGCCATACATTAGCAATGCGCTACTTAACGGTTGGAAATAAGTTTGAGAATGTGGCTATGATTCTTGGTGATGATATTGCTACCATTGAGAAGCACTACGCCGAACTTGTACCTAATGATGCACAACGATTGGCGTTTGAGAAAGCATTTGCCCAATCCACTCTAATTTCTTCCGAAGGAACGGCACAACCTGTGTGGTTGAAGCGGAAAAGGGGTTCAAACTCTTTGCTAACAATGCCACGCAGTCGCCCATTTGGGGGTGCTAATTTTAGAGGGGAAGTGGACGTTGGGGGATTTGAACCCCCGGCATCTTCGTTGCAAACGAAGCACTCTTCCAACTGAGCTAAACGCCCCTGTAATTCAACGGGTGAGCCATCCCCTTTTGAGCCTTCACCTTCAATCAAGTGCTTTCAGCGCTTGTAATTATTACAATTACAACGATTAGACA
>Ga0208879_1002643_pt1 | contig 15509 bp, 15 predicted proteins | sample Knorr_S15_td_Bot_FD_185605 | JGI IMG/M metagenome (GOLD analysis project Ga0208879, IMG submission 185605) | Marine microbial communities from Southern Atlantic Ocean transect - Knorr_S15_td_Bottom_ad_5009_LV_A (SPAdes) (version 2) | ecosystem: Environmental > Aquatic > Marine > Oceanic | place... | reverse complement strand
AATACAGAAGTTGTTTTTAAACAAATAGTTGAAGAATTTGAAAGTATTGACCTTGTTATTCACTGTTCAGGTATTGGCTATGAAAATCCGGAGTTAGATTGGCAAAAAGAACAGGATACTTTAAAAACGAATGTACTTGGAGCAACTTGTATTTATGATTTAGCTTTTAATTTATTTAAAGCACAAGGATTTGGGCATTTAGTTTCGATTTCATCGATAGCAGGATTAAGAGGAAATAGAATAGTTCCTGCATATAATGCTTCAAAAGCGTATCAAGTTAATTATCTTGAATCTTTGTATTTTAAATCGAAAGAAATTAAAGGAGGAAAAGTGTATGTTACAGATATTCGTCCGGGTTTTGTAGATACCAGAATGGCTTTGGGTGTCGGTATTTTTTGGATGGCTTCACTTGAAAAAGCAAGTAAACAAATTTATTCAGCAATAAAACGAAAAAACCGACGTGTTTACATTTCGAAACGTTGGATTTTAATCGCTTGGGTTTTAAAAATAGTGCCTTCTTGGTTAATGAAAAAAGTAATGTAAATTTTTGACAAAAGACAAAAGACAAAAGAAAAAAGACAAAAGACAAATGAAAAATAAAATTGAAGCTGTAAAAGCATTTCATACAGCGTTTAAATTGGGATATAGAGAAACACAGAAAGCTGATTTAGGTTTAACCAAAAACACACTGCGTTTTGATTTAATGAAAGAAGAAAACGAAGAATATCTTGAAGCAGCAAATAATAACGATTTGGTTGAAGTAGCTGATGCACTTGGCGATATGTTGTATATACTTTGTGGCACTATTATAGAGCATGGTTTACAACACAAAATCGAAGACGTTTTTAACGAAATACAGCGTAGTAATATGAGTAAGTTGGGAGAAGACGGACAGCCAATTTACAGAGAAGACGGTAAAGTGCTTAAAGGACCAAATTACTTTAAACCAGATATTGAAGCAATTCTGAAATCAGAATCCTGAATCAAATTTTATATCTCCAGCCAAATGTATCTTTGGCTTTATTGGTTTGAATATCTGTGATTCGTTTCTTTAAAAGTGACCCATAGCTATTTTCAAGTTCTGGTAAAATATAATCTTGATTTTTGCACCTAAAACTTTCAATAGGCGATATTACAGCAGCAGTTCCCGTACCAAACATTTCTTTTAAACTTCCATTGTTTGAAGCATCCACAACTTCTTTTACTGTAATTTTCCGAATCTCTACATTAATACCTTCGTCTTTGGCAATGTCTATAATGCTTTTACGAGTAATTCCATCTAAAATCCGATCACTTGTTGGAGCAGTAATTAAGGTATCATTAATTCTGATAAAAATATTCATTGCGCCTGCTTCTTCAATATAATCATGGGTATTATCGTCAGTCCAGATTACCTGATGATAACCTTTATCTATCGCTAATTGAGTTGGGTAAAACTGTCCTGCATAATTTCCACCAGCTTTAGCAAAACCAACGCCACCATTTGCTGCACGCGAATATTTTTCTTCAATTAAAACTTTTACCTTTCCAGAGAAGTAAGCTCCAGATGGAGCACAGACAATTATAAACTTATATTCGTCTGAAGGAGAAGCGTGGAGTCCTTTTCCAGTAGCAAAAATATAGGGTCTTATATATAATGAATTACCTTCACTTTTTGGAATCCAGTCCTTGTCCAATTGTAAAAGTGTTTTTAAACCTTCCATAAAATAGTCTTCAGGTAATTCGGGAATGGCAAGTCTTTTTGATGAAATATTTAAACGCTTACAATTTTCTAATGGACGGAACAACCACACATTGTCTTCTATATCTTTATAGGCTTTCATACCTTCAAAAACAGATTGTCCATAATGAAAAATTCTTGCAGTAGGATCTAAAGTAATTGGTTGGTAAGGCACAATTTTTGGTATTTCCCATTTTCCGTCTTTAAAATCACATATTAACATATGGTCGGTAAAAGTCTTTCCAAAACTTAAATTGTCAAAATCCACCTCATTTATTTTTGAGTGTTGTACTTTAACAATCTCTATTTTTTGTGTCGTATTGTTTATCATCAATATCAATATTAAGAATCAAAATTACATAAATTAACGATTATATGTACCAATTATACACTTAAATATATTGTATTTTCACACGGTACTTATTTATTAGAAAGCTAACAATTAGAAGCTTATTTTGAAACGAAAAATTATTACAACAGCCGACGGCTCTAAAACCATCTATATTGTAGAATGGAATGAGCAATACCATTCTGTTCATGGTGCCATACAAGAAGCAAAACATGTATTTATAAAGCATGGTTTATATGAAATTATTCAAAATGAATTAAATGAAATATCTATTCTCGAAATAGGTTTTGGAACTGGTTTAAATGCTTACATAACTTGTTTAGAAGCTGAAAAACTTAAAGTAGATATTGATTATGTTGGAGTAGAGGCGTATCCGATTTCTTCTGAAGAAGTTTCAGCCTTAAATTATGCTGAATTATTATCAAAAGAGAAAGATTCTGTCTTTAAAAAATTTCACGAAGTTTCCTGGGAAGAAAAGCATAGACTAAAAAGCTACTTCTCATTAACCAAACGCAAACAATTCTTTAAGGATATACAGGATATTAACCAATATAATCTTATTTACTTTGATGCTTTTGCTCCTAAAGTACAGCCAGAGTTGTGGACTGAACACATATTTAAAATAATGTTTAAAGTATTAAAATCAAAAGGTATTTTAGTCACTTATTCGGCAAAAGGAAGTGTGCGACGTACTATGCAAAATGCTGGTTTTAGTGTGGAACGATTGGAAGGCCCTCCTGGGAAGAGGGAAATGCTTCGTGGAATGAAGCATTAAGTATAGTCATTAAACTTTACCGATGCATTTGGTCAATTAATCACATCTTTAACTGTAGAATGAAGATGTGTCATTTTCCAGCCATTTTTGGTTCTCTTCCAAATTTTTGTGATTACTTCTTTTCTATAAATGATACCATCATCTTTAACCAGTTCCATCATTCTTACATCATAACCCGAGTCTTTTGTTAAAACATAAATTTTAGTATCACTCAAAGCAGGTGTACCAAAAGGTCTCGGCATTTTCTGGCACATATTCATAATAAATCCTTTGTTTGGCGCTTTTCTGCCATTAATAATAAAAGTGATGTTTTCATCCATTAAAGTCATTAATTCCTCACAATTTCCATTAATAAATGCATCTTGTTCTTTCTCATTCATTTGTTGGATTTCGGTTTTGACGGATTCTAAATTATCTTCTTGGGCGAATCCGTTTGCACTTAAAAAAAATACATAAAAAACGAATGTCCATTTAGTTAAATAATTCATATTGATATGTTTTTAGTTGTTTAAGGGTTGTAGTTAATATATTCATATTTAATTGATTATACAAAATATAATACGAAATTAGCCAATTTTTATATCAAAGTCAATAAAAAAAGCCTTGCTAATCCCCGATAGCTATCAGGATTATAAGGCTCTTAAATAAACAATTCAGTTTTTAATTAAGACTTCTTTGCCTTAATAACAATCTTTAATTCAATATCGTCGTTAATAAACTTATCTTTTAAATTATCAAAAAACGATTTTGAGCCATAACGTACATTCCATTTCGATCTGTCTATAGTAAACACTTCACTAGAAAGCGTTAATGTATCATCTTCAAGCACAACTGTAACAGGGAAAGTAACATTATTTGTGGTATCTTTAAGTGTTAGATTTCCAGATAATATAATGTTGTCGGCCTTTACTTCAAGACCAGTAATTTCAAAACCTGCAATTGGGAAATTTTCAACATCAAAAAAGTCAGCACTTTTTAAATGTCCTTCTAATCGGGCATTATCTTCACTTTCTTTAATAGAACTCATATCAATTACAAAAGAGCCACTTTGTATTTTACCATCATTAGTTGTAAATGTGCCACTTTCTATGTTTATAGTTCCTTTATGAGATCCTGTTGGTTTAAAACCTTGCCATTCTATAGTTGATTCGTCAACATTAACTGTATATGTAACATCATCATATTCAGCAAGCATTGCTGTTTCTGTATTAGTTGTTGTGACTTCTTCAGCTTTGTTTTTACATCCAACAATAGCAATTCCTGTAGCTACAATTATTAATAGATTAAAAATGTTTTTTTTCATTTGTATTATTTTTTTAGTGTTAGGCGCAAAATTAACGATTGAAAAATTATAGAGTGTTAAATAAACTAAAATTATTTAGTGACATTTTGACATTTTACTAATAATGGCAGTACTTTTGCCAACTGTTTAACAGAGTTAAAATTTTGAATAATTATTGTTGATTAAAGCATGAGTAAAAAAGATAAAAAGGAAGAAATAATTGAAGAGCAAATTGAATCACAGGAAGTGGATGTGCTATCTGTTGAAGAAAAACTGCTAGAAGACTTACAAAAAGAAAAAGATAAGTTTTTACGTTTGTTTGCTGAATTTGAAAATTATAAAAAGCGTACTACCAAAGAACGTATTGAGCTGTTTACGACAGCAAGTCAGGATTTAATGTCATCTTTATTGCCAGTTCTTGATGATTTTGATCGTGCTTATTCTGAAATTTCAAAATCTAATGATAAAGATTTGCTTAAAGGAGTTGAGTTGATAAGCAATAAACTAAAAGATATATTAAAATCTAAAGGATTAGCTGAAGTAGAAGTGAAATCAGGCGACGTATTTAATGCAGACAACCATGAAGCGATAACACAGATACCAGCACCAAGTAAGAAATTAAAAGGAAAAATTCTAGATGTAATAGAAAAAGGATATGCTTTAGGCGATAAAGTAATTCGTTTTCCTAAAGTCGTTATTGGGCAATAATAAAATTAAAAATATTACATAATTTTCCTTCCTCCCGATAGTTATCGGGATGGGAATGATTAAGGATGGGCAAATGGCAAAGCAAGATTATTACGACATATTAAAAATAAATAAAGGAGCAACTGCTTCCGAAATAAAGAAGGCTTATCGTAAAAAGGCATTAAAATATCATCCTGATAAAAACCCGGAGGATAAATCGGCCGAAGAAAAATTTAAGCAAGCTGCTGAAGCTTATGAAGTGTTGAGCGATCCTGATAAAAAAGCCAAATACGACCAGTTTGGTCATCAGGCTTTTGAAGGTGGTGCTGGTGGTTTTGGTGGTGGCATGAATATGGATGATATATTCAGTCAGTTTGGTGATATTTTTGGCGGAGCATTTGGTGGTGGATTTAGTGGTTTTGGAGGTGCAAGACAACGTGTTATAAAAGGAAGTAATTTACGAATCAGAGTAAGATTGACACTTGAAGATATTGCCAATGGTGTTGAGAAAAAAATAAAAGTAAAGCGTAAAATTATCGCTCCCGGAACTACTTATAAAACCTGTACAACGTGTAATGGAGCAGGACAGGTTACAAGAATTACCAATACAATTTTAGGAAGAATGCAAACATCTGCACCTTGCAATACGTGTGGAGGTGCTGGACAAATTATAGACAAAAAACCGTTAGAAGCTGATGCGCAAGGATTAATTGTAAGTGATGAGGTTGTAACTATTAAAATTCCAGCAGGTGTTGTAGATGGTATGCAGCTTAAAGTATCTGGCAAAGGAAATGCAGCTCCAGGAAACGGAATCCCTGGAGATTTACTAGTAGCTATTCAGGAATTAGACCATGAAACACTACAACGAGAAGGCGATAATTTACACTACGATTTGTATGTAAGTGTGCCTGATGCAATTTTAGGAATATCTAAAGAAATAGATACTGTTACTGGAAAAGTCAGAATTAAAATTGAAGCTGGTGTTCAGTCAGGGAAAATTTTACGATTAAGAGGTAAAGGTATTCCGAGTATTAATGGATATGGTAAAGGAGATTTATTGGTTCATATTAATGTCTGGACACCAAAAACGCTTAATAAAGAGCAAAAAGAATTCTTTGAGGCTATGAGAGATGATGAACATTTTGAGCCTAAACCCGAAAGTACAGACAAATCTTTTTTTGAAAAAGTAAAAGATATGTTTTCTTAGGTTATTTAAGAGATTTGTAAGTTTGTCAAACTATACTTTTTTTGAGTGTATTACTAAAGTTATTTTTCAATTTTAATTTTTATTTAAGAAAAAATAGTATATTTGAGTTGTCACTAATTAATGTTAGTGATAATTTTTCTTTTTCATAGCAATTTTTCCCATCCTTAATTTTTTTGAGGGTGGGTTTTGTTTTTATGCTGTTCCGATAGGTGTCGGAATTATTTCAGCACCTTTTTGTTTAGGTACTAAATTAAATCGAACTAAAGTAATTCTTTTTATTAGAGTAACATTAAATTGATAAATAATGCTTCGTTTTCTAAACTAAGCAACCTTTGAATTTGTCATTCTAGCAGACCTGCCTGTCAGCAGACAGGAGCAAGAATCCAAGTAAAGTTTTTTAGAGTAAAATTGGACTTCGATTTAGATATGAAAATTATATTAGATTTTAATAATTAAGTATAACTTTACTATTTTTACAAGACTTATTTATTATATAAAAATAACTGTATGAAGAACGCGTTAGAGACTAATTCGGTTTCTAAAAATTTTGGAGATTTTACGGCATTAAATAATGTTTCCATTACAGTTCCAAAAGGGAGTATTTTTGGGCTATTAGGCCCAAATGGTGCTGGAAAAACGACACTAATCCGAATAATAAATCAAATTACTTTGCCAGATTCAGGTAGTATTTTACTTGATGGAGAACCATTACAACCAAATCACATAAAGGATATAGGCTATTTGCCAGAAGAACGTGGATTATATAAAACGATGAAAGTTGGAGAGCAAGTTTTGTATTTATCCCAATTAAAAGGATTGTCTAAAGCAGAAGTCAAAAAACGCCTTAATCATTGGTTCGAAAAATTTGAAATTAGAGATTGGTGGAACAAAAAAATTCAGGAACTTTCTAAAGGAATGGCGCAAAAAATTCAGTTTATTGTAACGGTACTGCACCAACCCAAACTCTTAATTTTTGATGAACCTTTTTCCGGATTCGATCCAATAAATGCAAACTTAATTAAAGATGAAATTCTTCAGTTAAGGGAAGAAGGAGCCACTGTTATTTTTGCAACACACCGTATGGAATCTGTTGAAGAAATGTGCGATGATATTGCTTTAATACATGAGTCAAACAAATTATTGGAAGGCAAGTTAATTGATATTAAAAGACAATATAAAACCAATACTTTCGAAGTAGGTTTAATTACCGATAATGAACCGCAATTAATGCATATTATTAAAAGTAAATTCGATGTTTCTCCAGCAGTTTTTAAATCTTTGAATACTGATTTAAAGTTAAACATTAGGTTGAAAGACAATGAGTCGTCAAACGAGTTGTTGGCTTTTTTAATGAGCAATGCACAAGTAAATCACTTTAACGAATTGGTGCCATCTGTTAATGATATTTTTATTCAAACAGTTAAAAACAGCTAAACATGAATCATTTACCTTTAATTATAAAGAGAGAGTATTTAACAAAGGTTAAAAATAAATCGTTTATTATAATGACCTTTTTAAGCCCAATAATAATGATTGCCCTGTTTGCAGTTGTTGCTTATTTATCACAGTTAAATAATAATACTGAACGTACTATTTCAATATTAGATGAATCAGGATTTGTAAGCGAAATTTTTGAAAGTACAGAAAACACAACATATATTATTCTGAATAATATTTCTTTATCAGATGCAAAAGCACTTGTTGAAGAAAACGAGGAATATGGCTTACTTCATATTTCATCAGGCAAAGATATTTCAGAGATAGAAAAAACCATTAAATTTTATTCCGAAGACACTCCGTCGCTTGTATTAATCACAAGTTTAGAAAGTAAGTTAGAGAATAAGTTAAGCGATTTAAAACTTCAACAAATAGGTGTAGATATTGAAAAAATAAAAACGTCTAAATCAAATATAGATATTGCGCAGGAAAGTTTTCAAGGAGAAAAATCGTCTAAAATAGATAATATTGTAAAATTAGCTTTTGGAGGTTTTGCTGGCTATTTACTCTTTATGTTTATTATTATTTATGGTAATATGATAATGCGTAGTGTGATTGAAGAAAAAACGAGTCGGATAATTGAAATTATAATTTCTTCAGTAAAACCAATACAATTAATGCTTGGTAAAATTATTGGCACTTCGTTAGCCGGAATTACCCAGTTTGTAATTTGGGTAATATTAGGAGGTGTTTTAATGCTCATTATATCTGCAATTTTTGGAATTAATATGGCTGAAATGCAATCACCACAACAAGAAATGATGCAACAAGCTATGCAGTCGCCTGAAACTCAAATGCAAATGGAAAATGTAATGGCAGCAATTTATAATTTGCCTTTAACCAACCTTACCATTGCTTTTTTACTTTTCTTTATTGGTGGTTATTTATTGTATAGTTCAATGTACGCAGCAATAGGTGCAGCCGTTGATAACGAAACAGATACGCAACAATTTATGATGCCTATTCTTGTTCCATTAATTCTTGCAGTATATGTTGGTATTTTTACAGTTATTGAAGATCCTCACGGTACAGTATCAACAGTGTTTTCGTTTATTCCGTTAACATCTCCCGTAGTCATGTTAATGCGTATTCCGTTTGGTGTTCCTATTTGGCAACAATTAATATCTTTAGGTTTATTAATAGCTACTTTTATGTTTACGGTTTGGTTTGCTGCTAAAATTTATCGTGTTGGGATATTAATGTATGGTAAAAAACCGAGTTATAAGGATATTTATAAATGGTTAAAATATTAGTGTATGATACAAGAAAAAGTTGTAGAAAAAATTAAGGTGGTTACCAAAGATATTTGGGGAGCAATTTTAGATTTCTTAAATCTTAGTATTCATTTTGGAGACGGAGAAAACAAAATAAGTATATCTATAGGATTAGTTTTGGTAATGGTTGTTTCATTAGCCTTAACAAGTTTTCTATTAAAACTAACTAGGAAGTTCTATACACGTAAGATGGAAGAAGAAGATAAACTTAAATTTATCAGTGTTTTTAAGTTTACTAATTATTTTACTTATATCGTCATATTCTTTGTCATTTTAGGAATGACAGGTATTAATATTACTCCGTTTCTGGCTGCTTCTGCAGCGTTATTAATTGGTCTTGGTCTAGCCCTTCAAGATTTTTTTCAGGATATAATAGGTGGAATTTTTATTATTTTAGACAAATCACTTTTAGTGGGAGATGTTATTGAAGTAGAAGGTAAAGTAGGGAAAGTAATAGAAATTAAACTTAGGACTACAAGAGCTATAACAAGGGATGATAAAATCATTATTATACCTAACCATATACTCATTAGAAATTCAATTTATAATTTTACTCAAAACAGAAAAACAACAAGAGAAGAGATTACTGTTGGTGTAGCTTATGGAAGTGATACTGAAAAAGTAAAAAAATTACTTTTGGAAAGTGTTAAAGAACATAAAGGTGTTTTATCAAAACCAAAACCATTTGTTACTTTTGAAGATTTTGGAGATTCTGCTTTAATATTTAAGTTGAAATTTTTTGTTAAGGATAGTTTTAGAGTTCCAACCTTGTCCAGTGATATTAGATTTCTTATAGATAAACTTTTTCGTGAAAACAATATAACCATTCCGTTTCCGCAAAGAGATGTACATTTATACACTAATTAATTGGCAATGTTGTCCTAGAGAAGATATAAGAACGCTTTGCTGAAAGACAAAAGACCTGTTTTTAGTTAACTAACAATCAGTTGAATACAAATTGTGAAAATGTAAAATTCTAATAGTGAACAGCAAAATATTGTAAAGTAAGCATAGTAAAAATGAAGTTTTCAAAAATTTTAGTCATAGAAGACGAAGCAGCAATACGAAGAGTATTAGTTAAAATTCTTTCCGAAGAAAGCAATACATACCAACTCGACGAAGCCGAAGATGGTTTAATAGGAATTGAAAAAATAAGAAAAGAAGATTACGATTTGATACTTTGTGATATAAAGATGCCTAAAATGGATGGTGTTGAAGTTTTAGAAGCAGTTAAAAAACTAAAACCAGAGATTCCTATCGTTATGATTTCTGGTCATGGAGATATAGATACTGCTGTAAATACAATGCGTCTTGGTGCATTCGATTATATATCGAAACCACCAGATTTAAACCGCCTTTTAAATACTGTTAGAAATGCTTTAGACCGTAAAGAACTTGTAGTAGAAAACAAACTGCTTAAAAAGAAAGTCAGCAAAAAATACGAAATGATAGGAGAGAGCAAAGCTCTTTTAAAAATCAAAGACATGATTGATAAAGTGGCACCAACAGATGCTCGGGTTTTAATTACAGGAGCTAATGGTACAGGAAAAGAATTGGTTGCACATTGGTTACACCAAAAAAGCCAACGTGCAAGTGGACCAATGATAGAAGTTAACTGTGCTGCCATTCCTTCCGAATTAATCGAAAGCGAATTATTCGGTCATTTAAAAGGCGCTTTTACAGGTGCTAATAAAGATCGCGCAGGAAAATTTGAAGCTGCTAATGGAGGTACAATTTTTCTTGACGAAATTGGAGATATGAGCCTTCCAGCACAAGCAAAAGTGCTTCGAGCCTTGCAAGAGAATAATATTCAACGTGTTGGTAGCGATAAGGACATAAAAGTTGATGTACGTATTATTGCTGCCACCAATAAAAATCTTAAAAAAGAAATAGAAAATGGTAAATTTCGTGAAGATTTATACCACAGATTAGCAGTTATTTTAATAGATGTTCCAGCTTTAAATAAACGGAGAGAAGACATTCCGATACTCATAAATTACTTTTTAAATAAGATTACTTCAGATCAGGGCACAACTAAAAAAACGTTTTCTAATAAAGCTATAAAGCTATTACAGGAATACGATTGGACAGGTAATATTCGTGAACTTCGTAATGTTATTGAACGATTAATTATTTTAGGAAGTGATGAGGTAAGCGAAAAAGATGTAAAGTTGTTTGCAAGCAAATAATAGTTTATTTATTTATAAAATTAGTTTGCAATCTTAATGGTTTCAATAAAATCATCAATAAGTTTAGCTACTTCATTATTTATTTTATCGTTTTCAACCCAAGTGTGTATATCGCCAAGGTATGTCATACCTAAATAGTTTGCCGATTTACTAAAAGGTAAAGTAAATCCATTGGTTATATCGTTTGAATTACTACAGCTTATCATAGCCATATTTTTACCACGTAATTTTCGGCCCAAATCTTTGTGTATTCGTAACAAATCAGAAATCCTATCAAAAAACACTTTTAAAATCCCACTCATACTGTACCAATACACAGGAGTTGCGAAAATTATAGTGTTGTAATTCTCAATAATTTTAGTAATAACATCAATAAAATCATCATCAGCATTTTTATATTCATAATCATAATGACCAATGTTTTTAGTATTCAAATCTATAACATCAAAATTGCTGTTAGTAATTATATAATTTACAATTGTATTTGTGCCCCCATTACTTCTTGAACTTGCTTGTATAATTATTGTTTTATTCATTGTTACTGGATTAGACTACGAAATAATGCTTTTTTTGAAAGAAAAAATTAATATCTGAATATAAATTATTAATGATAAGAAAGATATAATCAATGAACTCGTTTGAACAATTTTTTAGGAAATAGAAAAAGTTTAAACAAGTTCATTATCAAATTTCATATATTTATTCCATATATATTTTGAAATGAATACATACAAAGTCACCCAAAAAATATCTTTAGAAAATATTGAAACTAAAGAAGTAATTATAGATGCAGAAGATAAACTAAAAAACCTTCGCAAAAAATTAGGAAAGCTCCAAGACACCATGTATGCTCACGGAAAATATGCAGTTTTAGTATGTTTACAAGGTATGGACACGTCAGGAAAAGACAGTTTAATACGTGAAGTGTTTAAAGATTTTAATGTAAGAGGAGTAGAAGTACATAGTTTTAAAGTACCAACAGAAATAGAATTAAAACACAATTATTTATGGCGACATTATATTGTGCTTCCTGCACGAGGAAAGTTTGGGATTTTTAATAGAACCTATTATGAGAATGTATTGGTAACTCGTGTACACCCAAATTATATTTTAAGCGAAAATATTCCAACTGTTAATAGTATTGAAGATGTTAACGAAACATTTTGGAACACACGTTTTGAGCAGATAAATAATTTTGAAAAACATATAGCAGAAAACGGAACGATTATCTTTAAATTCTTTCTGAACCTTTCAAAAGAAGAACAAAAATACAGAATACTTCGACGTTTAGAAAAACAAGAAAAAAATTGGAAATTCTCGCCAGGCGACTTAAAAGAGCGCAGACTTTGGGACAAGTATCAGGAATTTTACGAAGATGCAATTAACAGAACATCAAAAAATTATGCACCATGGTTTACAATTCCAGCCGATGATAAACCAACAGCGCGTTATATAGTAACTAAAATTATGTACGATACTTTAAAGCAATATACAGATATTAAAGAACCAGAATTGGACGAGAAAATAAAAATGCATTTGGAAGAATACAAACAAGAATTAAATAATGAGTAGATGTGTCTGTCATGCTGTTTCGATAACTATCTGGATTGTTTCAGTATCTCATAAAATGAAATCTAAATAACTAATAAATAATGTGTTTTTTATGATTTCATTTGGGTTTATGAATTATTAGAAGTAGTATCTTTAAAAACTCAATAAACATTAACATGAAACATTTTCTTTTTCTATTTACCCTTATAGTTAATACTCTAACATTTTCTCAATCTGATGCCGAAATCATAAAAAAAATCTACGATACTTCTTTAAGTAATGGCAAGAGCTACGAGTGGTTAGATTATTTATCAAATCAAATTGGTGGTCGATTATCAGGTTCCTTAAATGCAGAAAGAGCTGTACAATGGACTAAAGAAGAACTTGAAAAACTTGGGTTAGATAAGGTTTGGTTACAACCAGTTATGGTACTAAAATGGGTAAGAGGAACTCCTGAATTTGCCTTTATCGAAACAGAACCAGGTAAAACAATCAATGTTAATATTTGTGCACTTGGAGGCTCTGTTGCTACCAATCCTTTAGGAATAAAAGCAAACGTGATAGAAGTACACAGTATTGAAGAATTAGAAACACTGGGTAAAGAAAAAATTGAAGGCAAAATCGTGTTCTTTAATCGTCCTATGGACCAAACACTTATTAATACATTTAGAGCTTATGGAGGTTGTGTAGACCAACGTGGTTCTGGCGCAAAAGAAGCTGTAAAGTATGGAGCAGTTGCAACTATTGTTCGCTCCATGAATTTACGATTAGATGATTTTCCGCATACAGGAGCTATGAATTATGGTGACACTCCAATTGATCAACGAATTCCCTCGGCAGCAATAAGTACAAACGATGCGGAATTGTTAAGTACAATGCTGAAATTAGATTCTAAAATAAAATTCTATTTTAAACAAAACTGTAAACAGCTTAAAGATGTGCTGTCCTACAATGTTATAGGAGAAATTACAGGAAGCCAATTCCCAAAAGAGTATATTATAGTTGGAGGGCATTTGGATTCTTGGGATTTAGGTGATGGTTCTCACGACGATGGTGCAGGTTGTATGCAATCTATGGATGTGTTACGATTGCTAAAAGAAACAGGAATAAGACCAAAACGAACTATTAGAGTTGTTTTGTTTATGAACGAAGAGAATGGTTTAAGAGGTGGAACTAAATACGCAAAGGAAGCTAAAAGAAAAGGTGAAAATCATATTTTTGCTTTAGAAAGTGATGCTGGAGGTTTTACACCAAGAGGATTTACCTTCGATTGCAGTGATGAAAACTTTAACCAAGTCCTTGGTTGGAAACCATTATTCGAACCTTATCTGGTTCATTATTTTTTAAAAGGTGGAAGTGGAGCAGACATCAATCCATTAAAAACTAATTATAATGTATTGGCTGGATTGCGCCCGGATTCGCAGCGTTATTTTGACTATCATCACGCAAGCAACGACACTTTTGACGCAGTAAACAAACGTGAATTAGAACTTGGTGCAGCGACAATGACAGCTCTGGTGTATTTGTATGATAAGTATGGAGTGAATCCTATTAAAACAAATCTAAAAACCAATTAATTTTTTAATATGAAACGAGCATGCTAAAAAGTTTATCACCCAAGGGAATGATTAATAGCAAACAGCATGTGACCAATTTAATAAAATAATTATAGACACATGAAAACTAATATAGCAATTCTAATAGTATCTTTTTTATCGCTAAATATGATTAATTCACAAGGAAAAATGGAAGAAAAATTACCTTACTACGAAATTCCAGAATATCCTGAAACATATACTGCAGGAACAGTCGCTGCGAGAATGGTAGATGGTTTAGGTTTTAGATATTATTGGGCTACTGAAGGCTTACGTGACGAAGATTTAGCCTATAAGCCCAGTGAAGAAGCTCGTACTACAGCCGAAACCATAGATCATATTTATGGTTTGTCTAAAGTAATTGTGAATTCTACCTTAATGAAACCGAATTCAAGAGCAGAAGAACCAGAAATGTCATTTGCAGAGAAACGTAAAAAAACTTTAGAAAACATTAAAACTGCTGCTGATATTTTAAGAGCAAGTAAAGATGTTTCAGAATTTAAAATCATTTTTGGAACAAACGAATATCCGTTTTGGAATCAATTAAACGGACCAATTGCAGATGCTATCTGGCATTGTGGACAAGTAATTTCTTTTAGACGTGCTTCAGGAAATCCTTATAATTCTAAAGCTAGTGTATTTAGCGGAAAAGTCAAGGAGTAATTTGTAATTGATAAGTTAAAACTATGGTTTTATAAAATTTATCTGTTTCTAATTATAGTTTAAGTTTATTTTCTGCTTTAACTTTGAAGTATGAAAATTGAAGAAGTTAGTTTATTCACCAATTCAATCCAAGAACAAAAACAATTTTATAAAAATGTTTTAGAATTTGAATTAATATTGGATTCAACCGAAAAAATATCTTTTAAAACTGGAGAAAGTATTTTAAGTTTTCAATATAAGGAAACATTCAAATCATCTCATTTGGCATTTAATATTCCATCTAATAAAGAAACAGAGGCATTATTCTGGCTTCAAAAAAGAGTAGAGATTTTACCTTATAATAATAAATTTATTTCTGATTTTAAAAGCTGGAATGCAAAAGCAATTTATTTTTATGATGCGGATAAAAACATTATGGAATTTATTGCAAGAAAGAATATGAATACTGCAACCGATTCAGAGTTTTCATCAACAAGTATACTATCTATCAGCGAAATGGCAATTGCAACAGATAATATTGAGTATATATTCAATACAATTAATGGTATGAAGTCTATTTCAATTTACGATGGCAATTTTAGACGTTTTTGTGCTATAGGAAATGAAGACGGATTATTTATTTTGATAGATAAAAACAAAAAGAAGTGGTATCCAACAATGGAAACTGCTTTTACTTCAGATTTTATTATTAAAGGCGATTATAATTTTGCTTTTAAGAAT
>Ga0208879_1002641_pt1 | contig 15510 bp, 6 predicted proteins | sample Knorr_S15_td_Bot_FD_185605 | JGI IMG/M metagenome (GOLD analysis project Ga0208879, IMG submission 185605) | Marine microbial communities from Southern Atlantic Ocean transect - Knorr_S15_td_Bottom_ad_5009_LV_A (SPAdes) (version 2) | ecosystem: Environmental > Aquatic > Marine > Oceanic | place... | reverse complement strand
CGAGTGAATCCAGATAACTGTGAAGTCGTGCACTGGGGGGTCGACGTCAAGATTTTTCGTCCGCTCAACCAAGACCATGAGGAGCAGCAGGTTGCCCATGAAGCCCTGCGTGAGAAGTATGATTGCGCCGATGAGGCATCTCTATCCGGGCATCCGACTACCGAAAAACCGCTTATTCTTGCGGTCGGGCGGTTGGTGGCCCGCAAGGGATTCATGACGCTATTGCGGGCGATGCCGGCGGTGTTGGCGGCGATCCCCGGAGCAAGATTGGTCATCGTCGGGCGTGGTCACATGAAGAAGAAACTGCGCAGGACCGCCAGGCGTCTGGGGATTGACCATGCGGTGAAAATCCGCTCAGGAATGTCGTTTGAAGATCTGGCGCAACTTTTCCGCACCGCCGACCTGGCCGCTTACCCTTCATATTACGAGGGGCAGGGTCTGATTCCCCTGGAAGCGATGGCCAGTGGCACCCCGGTGGTCACGGTTGACCACGGCCCCTTGCCGGAGATGGTCGATGCCAGTGTCGGTCGGCTCTATACGCTGGGCAAGGTCGAATCTCTGGCACAGGCAATCATCGCCGAATTGCAATCGAGCGAGACGATGGTGAGGAAGGCCAAAGCCGGCCGGGAACGAGTGCTCAGTCGCTTCACCTTTGACCATAATGCCGATGACTTCGTCGAGATTTATCGTAGGGCCATATCTGCCAAAATCGCTTGATGATCAACCCGCTTGGGGAATTATTGAATCAGCCGCTGACCGTGAGCCTCAAGGCTAAGTGTCGGTTGGTATCATCATGGCGGATGCATATGAGGCCGAAATGGCCGCGGCAGTCGATGCGGTCATGGTCGATGACCCGGTGCAGTTGGCCGACGAGCGACGCGACATGCTCGATTTCAACATGGCATTGGCCAGCATCGCCATCATCATTGCCCTGGCGACCGCTCTTTCGGTTATACTCGATGCTGAAATCGCCGAGGCCTTCGCCGATAGGAATGACGCTGACCAGGTGGTCGCAATCTCATGGCAGGAACCGGCCTACATGCCGCGTCACGAGGAGTGTATCGATGCCGGTAACGGTCAGGAAGCCGGCTACGAGGGCTACGGAATCGGTTACGAGCCTAGTCTTTCCATCGACTCGAAAGGAAACCTCTTCGTCACCGCCCACAAGGACTTGCGCTGGGGTGGGGATGGTTCACCTCTACCACCTCCTTTGGGGGATGACCCCGGATTGTGGTATGCGTGCTCAGAGGGTGATGAGACCTCGTGGGATTACTGGGCCTCGTGGTTCTGGATCTCCAATGACGGTGGCACCACCTGGGGTCATGGCGATGGTTTTGACCCCACCCCGGGAAACATGTTGATGGCGAATTATCTCGCCGGTGGCTCCGAATGTCTGGGTGATGAGGGGGATATCTCGGTCGATGCCAACGACAAGGTCTACTATCTCGACACCACATTGGAGGACAACTGGTGGCACATCTTCAGCGACGGCGGCAATTCCTACCAGATGGGCTCCTGTCAGCGAATGAATACGATGGCCGCCGATGACCGACCTTGGGTTGCCGCGCAGGGGGATGGAATCATCCATTATCTCGGCAATTCAGGTACATCACCACCCGAATGCAGCGGTGATTCGGGACGCTATTGGTATTACCATTCCGAGAACGGTGGCAACTCATTCTCGCAGTGCTATTCGATGCCGGGAGGCTGGTCGACCATCGCCAGTCAGCGGGATGGGCCCTATGTTTTCGTCGTCCAGGAGGACGCCGATTCGGCGACTGGGAATGTGCATGTCAGAATCAGCGATGATTATGGCCGCGGCACCGGCCCCGGCCCTTCCGATGGCTCGTGGCAGACCCCGGTGATTGTCGGTGAGCGCATGGGAAACTGTCCTGAGGGCTACCCGGTCGTCAATACCAATGAGGGTGGCACGGTTGCGGTGACCTGGGCTGACTGCCCCGGAGGTGATGTCGGTGCGTGGAATATGTACTTCGCAATCTCTTATGATAATGGCTCGACCTGGGAATCATGGAATGTCACGCCATTTGACTCTGGCATCAACATGTACCCCTTCATCTCGATAAGCGAGAGCGACCTGGTCAGCATCGCCTTCTACGGACTTGACTATGGCCAAGGCGGCGCCGAGGATGGCTATGTTTCTGGCAAGGAATGGTATCTCTATGCCGGTGCTCTGCAAAGCCCGCACGAGAACGATACCTGGGAATTCTCGATCGCCGACCCTACCCCTCTGCACACGGTAACAGATTACGAGCAGTCAAACAGTGATGTGCACGCCCTGCACGATTTCTTTGAGACCGTGCTCTCTCCCGATGGCACATGGTTGGGCATCGCCTATCAGCAGAATCTAGCCCAGCATCCGTTCGAGAATAATGAGGAGCAGAGATATATCAAATTCGTGCGCGGGAATCTGATGCTCTAAGTGATTTACAGCCTCCATTGAACGCGATGAGACCTACGGTGTCGTGCTCACAGCTCGACCCAGCCGAGGGACGAAATTATTTTGAGAGATGAAGACGCGCCTTTCAAATGCTGAATCACCATGCCTACGGCATGGAGCGACAGCCACGCCTAGCCATATTATTGGCTATTACTCTCTTGCTGTTGCCATTATTACCGGCGGTTGCCGCCGACGATGACCTAGCCAGTTCGGCGCTGATGAGCGATGGCAATTCGGTCTCGGGCAATGTCGATTACGATGATGATGTGCGCGACTGGTGGAAGATCTATGCCTACACCGGCGATGTGGTACAGGTTTCGGTTTCGACCTCGATGAACAATCCATCTATATGGTGCATCAACGATGGCTACATTGGCAAGGTCAAACTGACCAACCCCCAGGGCACCTTGCTCGCTGGAGATACCACTATTGACGACAGTTCTTCTTCAACGGTTCTTTCCACCACTGTGACCAGCGCCGATTGGGTTCACTTACGGATCAAGTCCGAGAATTCATGGTGCAACGACGGAATCGACTACACTTTGACACCGTCGATAAACAAGGATTTCCGCGATACCGACGATGATGGTTTCGTCGATAATGAGGATGATTGCGACGATACCCTCGGCAACTCGACCAACGACCGAAACGGTTGCCTCGATTCGGATGGTGACGGCTACTCGGATGCCGAACCGGGGTGGGCGGCCCACCCACAGGGTCAAGCCGATGCCTTCTCCTACGAACCGACCCAGTGGCACGATACCGATGGTGATGGCTATGGCGACGAACTGACCGGATTCCAAGGTGACCACTGCACCTATGAGCGCGGCTTTTCCCACAACGACCGCTTCGGCTGTTTCGACAGTGACGTCGATGGGTGGTCAGACCCTGACCCACTGGGGCTCAACAGCAATGCGCCATGGCCGGCACACCCGCTCGGCCAAGCCGATGCCTTTGTTCTCGATGCGACCCAATGGAATGATACCGACGATGATCGATATGGCGATAATTGGGCCGATGGGTCATGGAATGACTCGCGACTCGATGAAATTGAGCCACTAGGTCAATGGGTGGAAAATGCGACCGAGCCCGATGCCTGCCCTGCTACCCCGGGGATTTCGCAAAACGACCGTTGGGGCTGCCCCGATACCGATGGCGATGGCTGGTCAAACCCCGACCAGAACTGGTCGGTGGCCGATGGTGGCGACGCCTTTGCCGACAATCCGAGCCAGTGGCACGACCGTGACAACGATGGCTGGGGCGATAACCAGAGTGCGGGAGCGACCCAGATCGACGATTTCCCCGATAACCCCACCCAATGGCGCGATATCGACGGCGATGGCTATGGCGATAACCAGACAACCGGAGCTACCCAGGTTGACAATTTCACCCTCGAGGCGAGTCAGTGGGCTGATTTCGATGGCGACGGTTTCGGCGATAACCTCAGTGGATTCGAGGGTGATGTGTGCCCCGAATCCCTAGTCGAGCACGTCGCCAACGGGCAGATTTCACTCCACGACCGATTCGGATGCTATGACGGCGACAAAGATGGATATTCCAACCCGACCAGTAATTGGGTTGCCCACCCCGGGGGATTTGCTGACGCCTTCTCCGATGATCCGAGTCAATGGCACGATACCGATGGTGATGGCTACGGTGACAATATGGAGTGGTTCAGCGAAGGGGGCATGACCGCCGCCCACCGCGGTGATTCGTGTATCGCCACCCCGGGAACCTCGACCGATGACCGCTGGGGTTGCCCGGATTCGGATGGCGATGGTTGGTCGAATCCGACTTGGGATTGGCTGGCTAGCCCGCAGGGATTGGCCGATGCCTGGCCTGACGATGCCACCCAGTGGCATGACAGAGATGGTGATGGTTATGGAGACAATCCGCTCGGCACCCAAGCCGATGTCTGCCCCGATACTGCCGGCACCAGTGTGGGATATGATGCCGGAGGCGACCGTTGGGGTTGCCACGATACCGATGGTGATGGTTGGTCGGACTTGGGTGATGCCTTCATCCACGAGCCGACCCAGTGGCGAGATTCCGATGGCGATGGCTGGGGCGATAACGAATTGGGGCACGAGGGCGATGCCTGCCCGACCGTGCGCGGTGACAGTCTGTTCGACCGATTGGGCTGTCGCGACAGCGATGCCGACGGCTGGTCAGACCCAAGTGATGAATGGACGATTCTCGATGGTGGCGATGCCTTCGCCAATGACCGGATTCAGTGGCAGGACAGCGATTTTGATGGCTATGGCGATAATGCAATCGGTGCCAAGCGCGATGACTGTCCGAAAATAGCCGGCACTTCGACCGTCGACCTGCAGGGCTGTCCCGATAAGAACAAGGATGGTTTTTCCGATGAATACGGAGAATTCGCCGCCGCGGTGACGATAATGGGCAGCAGCCCGACCGGTTCCTGGCTCTCCTTTGCCAGTATGGGAGGGGCGATATTTGTGGCGCTGATGATAACCAGATTCGCTGGTGCGGCGAGAAGTATGTTCGGCGGACGGGAACACGATGGCAAGATATTGGCCGACCTCGAAGGGCATGAGACCACTGCGACGGTTCCCGTCATCGATATGAATACCGGCCAGATACAGGATTTATCACCAGCGATGGCCGAAGAGATCTCTCATTATACCGGCGCTCAACAACTCGACCCGAGTGCCGACTACGGCGCTACCGCAACCCAGACCCCCTACGATGTCGGAGGTGATTATGGTGGGTAAGCGAATTTCGATGTACTTCCTGTTCATCATGCTGATGTTGTCGAGTGCAACTCCAACGGTAGCCGCTGAAGACGGTGATGGCCTGAGTTTGGCAGACGTCGGTCTACGCTTGGTATCGATGCGCAACGACACCGCTCTAGATACCAACGATGACGGTCAGGCCGATGCCTTCCGAGTCGTGGTCGTTCTCAATGCGACCGCCGAGATGGCCGATGTCAACATGGTTCTGCTAGCCAGCACCGGCCCGAGAACCATCGAGCAATGGGTGAATACCAGTATCGAGGGGCAGGAGAACTTCTCCATCACCATCGAGTCTTGGGAAGTCGGTCAATACAGCATGACCTTGCAGATGTACGACCCGCAGAGCATGTCGATGTTGGTAAACCTCGACTTGGGCTCATATTGGTTCGAACCAGCCCTCTCTCTACCGACCTTGCGCCTGAGCCTGTCTGCTCCAGCCTATCTGCAGACCGGCGATTCATGTCAAGTGACCAGAGTTTTCACCGATGAGGTCGGATTCAGATATGGCATGATGGGCAGTCGAACATTCACCGGAGCCCCATTCCAAGTTTATGCAAGCGACGAGATACTCGATTGTGGTGATTGGCCAGCTGGCGCTTATTCCCTGAGTGAATCTTATCAGAACGGCTTGGGGCAGACCAGCGAGATTGAACTCACTTTCTCGATCCATAATCGCCCCGCACCGGCCTTTGTTCTCAGCACCTTCGGTGATGGTGATGAGACCGGCACCACCTGCAGTGTGACACTTCAACCACAATCGACCACCGAATCCTTATCCTCGCATCAGCGGGTCTGGGAGGTCATCCCCAATCAGGTCATAGGCAATGTTTCGAGCATCGATTGTTCGCAGTGGGCACCGGGAATTCACAAGGTCGTGGTAACCGTCACCAATGGTGAGGAGATTTCCACCACCCGTGGCCTCAACATCGTCCGTCTACCACCTCTGGTCAGTGAAGAGAATCAAACCGAGAACACGACGGTTTGGCCGACCCGCTCACTCGGGAGTGAAGTGGCGCAGAATCAGAATGGCTGGTACGCCATCGGCGGTGCTTCACTGGTGGTATTCCTGCTGACCCTGTTGATGACTAGGAAGAGCAAGAATGGTCTTGAAGATGAGGCTGGAGGTGAGACCTACCCCTCTCCCGAGGAGATATTACTGAGCGATGGATTGGGATATGTTCCCCCTGTCCTGACCGAGCCCGACGCTGAAGGTTTACCCACCTTTACCGATGAAGAGGGAATAATGTGGCGTCGTCACGACGATGGCCAGGTCGATTGGTGGGATTACCAGAAGTTACTGTGGGTGCGCTTTGAGTGAGATGGTCAAATGGAACTGATACAATACATCGAGAATAATCCACTTCTGGTGGGACTGCTCACTGCGGTGGTATTTCTCATCATTTTTTCCTATGTCATCTGGCGCCAGAATGTCGGCTGGAAAAAGGCCCGATTCGACCGAGAATGGGTCGATGATTGTGCCCAGATACCGTACTTTGAGATGGGCGAGGATGGCCGTAGTTTCACCCTCCACAATTGCCGTGATTTCACCTGGCGGACGACCAGGGACAAGGACCAGCATTGGGAATCGTTTTCCGCCAGCATCGATGACCTGGTCGACATCTGGTTCGTTCTCGACCATTTCCACAGTATTCGCGGCATGGCACACACGATGCTGACCTATGAGTTCACCGATAATCGCTACATCACGGCCTCCTTTGAGGCGCGACGTGAAGTCGGTGAAAGATTCCACCCGTGGACCGGATTGTGGCGGGCTTTCGAGTTGTATCTGGTGTGGGGCAGCGAGAGAGACTTAATCGGCCTGCGCACCAATGGTCGTGGCAATGATGTCTACCTCTATCCAACCGTGGTCGAGCCTCACAAGCGCGAAGGAATGTTGCTGCGGATGATTGCGCGAACCAATGAATTGGCCGAGAAACCCGAGTTTTACAATACCCTCACCAAGACCTGCACCACCGCCATTATCAGGGAGATAAATACCGTGACCCCGGGCCGATTACCGCTCTCTTGGCGGGCTTTAGTGCCCGGATATATCGACCATCTCGCCCTGCGTCGCGGCATGCTGGTCGATAAGGGTGGATTGGAGAAGACCAAGGCTGCGGCGGCGATTTCCGAAAAGGCGAAATCAGCTGGTTTGGGAACCCGGGGTACGGATGAATATTCACAGGCGATTCGTCAGTAGAAAATCATCACCAGCAGCCTCCCGGTGGAATTGTCGGAGATTGAGATTTCCGGATAGTCCATGGTTGCAGTATTGTGCAGACCTCGGGTCGAGAATGACAACCTCTCGGATTCGACCTCGTATTCAAACCCACACATGGCTAGGTCATCGATATCTCCGCCGAGGGCGAAAATAGAGACCTGTTGGCCCTTCCGAGCGTCGATAACCGGGTCTGAGCCGAGCACGGTTGCGGTACAGTCGGCAAAGTATAGTTTCACCGCCAGTTCTGTCGGCGCCTCCAGCAGTGCGGCAAAAGTACCGAGCACGTGGTCAGTGCGCCCGCCACCGACACCGATGACATCCACCGCAGTCACACCGTTTTCCCCACACCACTTCAGTGCCTTGACCAGGTCGGAATCCTCTTGCCTGGGATCCTCGATTATGCGTGCCTCAGGGTGGCTGGAGATGGCGGCCTGGTCGGCCGAATCGAGGTCACCGATCACCACCGTCGCCCTGACCCCGTTCAGCGCTGATTCACCGGCACCGCCATCGACCGCGATGATACCCTCAGCGGCTTCTGCAAGCGGTCGCCAGATCGCCGAATTCGGCCACTCTCCAGCCGCCGCGACAAGCCACCTCGGCCCGCTCATTTTCGCTGCTAGGAAGCAACAGATTATCTGCCCATCGCCAACCCTTTCTCGGCTTTCACGCCGGGCGCCTACGGCGTCCGGAGGGCGCGAAGCGTTTTGAAGGGCGGCTGATGTGAGCACGCCATGTCGGGCTTGAGGATGGCGCTGAAGCAATTTCATTCGCTTAGCCTGGCGCTGTTACTGACACTCTCTATCGCGGCCCCATTTGCCGACTTCACCACCATCTCATCTCTCGGCGATGAGGTCGATGATATCGGCTCTCGCATGTCGGCGGTCGGTTTTACCAGCGGTGCTGGAAGTCAGTATCTTATCGGCACTCAGGTCATCAACGGAATTACTTGGCAGGTCAACCCACAAACCGCGCTTGAGCGCCACGCATGGGTGCAGTTGCACGGTAGTTCGCCCGATGACCTCGCCGACAAGGAGGACTTGGCGATGACCATTGATGCATTTGGCCAGATTCATGCCTGCTGGCGGCAACACGACAATGTGTCGTCGACCAATTACTCGCTATGGTCGGCGACCTATGACGACGATGGCCTGGTCGAGAAGATACGGGTTTCGGATTCGCGTAATCCAGGAATCTCCTGTGACCTTGCAATCGATTTGCGCGGTGACCAAAGGATGGCGTGGATCAACGGCGATGATGATTCGATTTCGGTCGGCCGACAGGTCTCGCCCAGTTTCATCAATAGTGAGCGCACTTTTCACAACCGCACGGTGATGAATAATCAAGCAGCTGATTCTCTGCAGATCGTAATCGATGATGATGCCAAGGAATACATCCTGTGGCGAAACTCCACCACCAACAACTTGTGGATGACCAATTACACCAGTTCATATTGGACCACCTGGAAGGTGCTCGACCGTCCGGTCGGCAAAGAATTCAGTGTTGGAATGGACGATTCAGGACTGATCAGTGTGGTTTACCTAGACCTGTTGAGCGAAGAGATTCGCCTGATTGAGTTCACCTCAGCCGATGATATTTCCCTGCGGGTCCTGGAACAGGACGAATCAGCCGGCTCCTCGATTGCTGTCGCCCAAGATCCGAATGGCAATGAACAGGTTCTCTACACCCTGAAAAACAATAGCGGAACTGTGCGCTTGCTGAGAAATCTTGCAGGGAAGGATACCGGGAGAATCGACACCACGCCGCTATGGACAACCCCGACCATCGCTCAAGGTGACATGGCAATGCGAGTAATCTCCGACGCCGATATCAACGGCGATGGCTATAGTGACCTTATCTGGTCCGAGCCGATGGCTGATGTAGGTGGGAATGAAACTGGTCTGGTATCGATTCATCTCGGTGCTGAGAATGGCTTGAGTGATATCGCCGATATAGTGCTGAACGGAACTTTTGATGGCGAGCATTTTGGTCATGGTCTGGCGGTTTGCGATGTCGATGGTGACGGCTATGATGACCTGGCGATAGGGCGGCCCGGGGCTGGAACCTCCAATACCGGAGCAGTTGTGCTGTATTCGGGAACCAGCGCTGGATTAGCCGCTAACCCATCGTGGAATTACTATGGCCGAGGCCATGATAACCAGACCGGTTGGGCACTGGAGTGTGCTGGAAATATCAACGCCGACGGATATGAAGACCTTTTGGTCTCATCGCGCGGAGCCAATACCTCTTCAAGTGGTGGTGGCGGTGTTAGCGCCGAGTATTTTGGTATCGTCGACCTGTTCTTCGGCGCGTCGAGCGGCTTGGCATCAAGTCCTGACTGGTCTAGGAATGGGACCACATTGGATTCACACTTCGGTACGACGATGGCCGGGCAAGCCGATTTCAACGGTGATGGTTACGATGATTTCGCAATCTCAGCGACCGGTACGATGGATGAATATTTCGGCTATTCTGAAGTTTTTCTTTGGGCCGGAGCGGAATATGGCCCAACCGCCGAACCTGAGCGCAGAATCACCATACTTGCTCAGCATACTCTGTTCGGTTTCAGTTTGGCTTGGAGCGATGTAAACGGTGACGGTAATGATGATTTGGCGATTGGGGAGCCCTTTAACTCGAGTAACAATCTCCAATCAGGAAAGGTGTGGTTATTCCACGGGGTTTCCGATTCCAATGTGACCACCAGTCCGGCTTGGAGTCTTTCTCCAACCCAGAGCAACTCCTTGACCGGGGTCGCGCTCAGCGCCGCTGGAGACGTTAACGAAGACGGTTATGAAGACCTCATAATCACCATGGGAGGAATCGGCAGCAAGGGTGGTAACGTCGAGTTATGGCTGGGTTCGGCGTCCGGCTTGGAAGACTCTGGCCAATTGATTGCATCGGGTGGCCCGGGCGAGAGAAATGGCTGGTCACTGGCAACCGGAGGCGACCTGAACGGTGATGGAATGTCCGAAATAGTATTCAGTCACCGTCAAGTCGTGAATGCAAGCGTCTGGAGTGCCAGTCTTTCGCTGATTTCTGAACAGGATTGGGAATCCATCGATATCCCGGTTGGTGGTATAATTCAAGACGCTGACCTCGGGGTTGGCCCCGACGGCGAATCATATATTCTCATCACCAATCAATCCGCTGGCCTTACCACGACAATTCTGATGCGCCAAGATAGTGACGGAAGTGCCATACCACGCTGGGTTCAGACCGAGTTGATCTCTATTTCCGGCTCGGTTGAGGCTGAACTGATAGTCGATGGCGGTGGCAGGACCTGGGCGATGATGGTCAGCGACCTACCCCATGGAGGTGTGGCGCTGGAGATGTTCCAGCCGGTGATGTCGTGGGTCTCGATGTCTGACAGGTTAGCAGAAACCGGGGATATAGGACAATTCCCTGCATTGGCTGTCGATGAAAATGACATGATGCACGTCGCCTTCTTCGACAATAGCACCAACCGGCTGTGGTACTCCCAGGAGAGTGCCTCGGGTTGGGTGACCGAGCCAGTGCGAGGCCTAATCGACATTGCATCACCAATTCACATTGTCGTACGGTCCACGTCGACCGAGTTGATTTATCGAAATGAGAACGATGGAACCCTATATGTCGCCACCAAATCAGAAGGTTCCTGGAGCGAGAATACGATAGGAGAAACCACCATCTCCAGTCATGTACAGGTGGAATTAGCCAACGGCACACACCATCTCTCGAGTTGGAACATCTCTGGAAACTCAACCTTTGGTTTCATGCCACGTGATGGTAATAGCGATAATTTCACCGCGGTGCCGTTGCTGATTCAAAACTCCTCCTCTTATCGAGCTACCACCCTTACCAACGGCTCGATATTCTTGGCCTGGTCGAACGCCAGTGGCGAGGGTGGCGTCATCACCAACCTTGGTGAAGAAGAAGGGAATTGGACGATTCTCCATACTTGGGGCACAAAGAATTCAATCGCATCTGGCTTAGCGATATCTCAGCGCGACAACATCACCTATTTGGTGAATTACAACGATAACTCACGAGGTGATTTTCACGCCTATGAATATTATAACTCAAGTTTGATTCATACGGTGCACGAATCCGGGGTAATAGAGGTCTCGGGCACGGATTCGGTGGCTGAATTCCTTGCCGGTGGCAGTCAGGCCATCACCCAGCGAAATTACGATGACACTACCAATATTTCTGCGATGCAGGCATATTCCCACACCGGTGCTTACCTGATGCGCACCACCGATGACGGCATTTCGCTGGTCAATCATGGCGCTTTCGCATCAACTCCTGCCAGTTTGGCCACCGGGCCAACTGCAGGGCCGATTGCTTTTGCCCAGACCTCCGATGGTGGCTTGAGAATCGCCGTGTATGACACCATCTATCTCGACCTGGTGATATATCGCTTGGAAGCGGATTCCGATGGCGATAATATCCCTGATTTCGATGACATTTTACCCTCGGTGAGTGGACAGTGGGCCGACCAGGATGGCGATGGATGGGGTGATAATCCCGATGGCCCTGCCGCCGATGCCTGCAAGACCACCTCCGGTACGAGTTACCGGATAGAGTTCGGTTGTGGCGACATCGATGGCGATGGTTGGTCAAATCTCGTTGAGACATCTGGTTGTACCAACGTTGCCGGAGATTCCTACCTCGACCGAATCGGCTGTAAAGACCTCGACAAGGACGGTTGGTCGGATAACGGAGACGGCTGGTTGAACGGCGATGCCTTCATGTCGAATTGGAAACAGACCAAGGAGAGCGATGGTGATACACGGGGTGATAATCACGGCCCAGATTGCTGCGACACCTTCCACCCCTCAACCGGATTCAACGATACCAGCGAGGCCGACCCATTCCCTCACAATTTCCATCAGTGGGTCGATACCGATGGCGATGGCTATGGTGACAACTTTTCGCATGAAAGCGGCGACCAGTGCAAATACGTCTACGGCCTTTCGCATTATGACCGTCCCGGTTGCCCGGATGGCGATGGCGATGGTTACTCCGACCCCTCGGGCTCTTGGAATGAGGCCGCCGGCGCTGATAATTGGCCCGATGATGGCACTCAATGGTGGGATTCGGATGGGGATGGTTATGGTGACAATTCAAGCGATGATGCGACAAATCCCGACAAGTTCCCCACCATCCCGATAGCGGCGATCGATGATGACAATGACGGCTATCCCGATGCTTGGACTTCATTATTCACCAATAGCAGTAACACCAGTGGGCTCATTCTCGATGCATGTCCAGGTGTTGATGGCTATGGTGAGTCATTCCGTGACCGATTCGGATGTCCCGATTCAGACGGCGATGGAACTTCAGACCTCGGTGACCCATTTCCCCTTGAAGCGAGTCAATGGCAGGATACCGATGGCGATGGTTTTGGTGATAATCCGTCCGGCGTTCTCGGTGACCTGTGCCCTAGCATCGTCGGTTTCTACAACGGAACCCTGGGGCTCGGCTGCCCCATCATCAATACCGACGATGATGATTTGGACGGCGTTGGTAACGACGAAGACCAGTGTGCGGAGACTCCCGAAGGTGAAACGGTCAATTTCGCCGGCTGCTCACAAAGTCAACTCGACGATGACTTGGATGGAATTGCCAATTCGCTCGATAATTGCCCCGGCACGGTTCCCGGCGAGACCGTCTATGCCAATGGTTGTAGTCAAAGCCAGAGCGAGACCGATAGCGATGATGACGGAGTTCTCGACCCCATCGATGGTTGTCCGGATACGGCCTCAGGTGCAGAGGTTGATGCGGATGGTTGCTCTGCCGACCAGCGTGATGGTGACGAAGACGGTGTAAGTGATTTGTCCGACCTATGCCCCGGCACTCCAATCGGCGCCGCGGTCGATGGCGATGGCTGCATCGTCGCCGGAGTAGATTCAGATGCGGACGGCATCGACGATATCGATGACCCATTCCCCGTCGACCCAACCCAGTGGGCTGACCAAGATGGTGATGGCTATGGTGACAATAGCACCGGGTTGAATCCAGATCGCTGCCCAGTGGTGAACGGCTCGAGTAGTGAAGACAGGCTCGGATGTCCGGATAGCGATGGTGATGGTTGGTCCGACCCCGACCTGGCGGCGATGGGAACCTGGGGGGTTTCCAGTGGTGCCGACGCTTTCGTCGACGAACCGACGCAATGGAGAGATGCTGACCTAGATGGATTTGGCGATAATCTTAGTGGCGTTGATGCAGACCTATGCCCCGATACGGATTTCGGCTGGATCGACCAAGTTGACGCAAATGGCTGTGCCGCCAATCAGATAGATACCGATGGCGATGGAATCTCAGATATTTCCGACACCTGTCCCAATCTTGCAGGCCCATTCGCAAATAGCGGCTGCCCGCTGGAGGATAGTGGAGAAGATGGTGGCGGCAGTAATGATGGATTATTCGGAATAAGTACTACCACTTTGATGATATCAGGCGGAATTGCCGGGGGCGTGATAATCCTGTTAATCGTGGTCTTGCTAATGATTCGTGGCGGTGATTTCGATGATGATGATGACTGGGATGATGATGACGATGATGATGACTGGGATGATGATGACGATGATGGCGATGCTGACGACTTCTTCTCCAGTTTCGGGGAAAAACCAAAGTCAAAGCCCGAAACAAGGAAATCATCTCCGGCGCGACGAAGGGGTGGGCCGAGTGGTGGCCCCCCAAGTGGAGGCGCAGGTGGCCCAAGTGGTGGCCCCCCCGGTGGTCCTCCCCGTGGAGGTGGCGGCGGTCCAAGTAGCGGTCCTCCCATCGGTGGTGCTTTGACGACGCGAAGAACATCGGCTCAAGGGCGGATGCCGGTAAAGGCTTCGCGCAAGAAAGTCACCAGAGCAGATGCTATTGAAGGGTCCCAGGCCAAAAGCAACAAAGTAAGGCGAGCCCGAGCGGTGCAGGTCGAAGAATCCACCGACAAACGCCCTCCATGGATGGAAGAGGAAATACAGTTATTTGCACCCTCTGATGGGGACAATAAGGCTTCCAGCGTCGGCTGGGCATGGGATGAGATGGAAGCCTCGACCTCGGAGCGGAACATATTGATGCAACTTCAGGAAACCGGTTGGTCGGTAGAACAGTCTCGGGCGATTATCGATGAGGCGAAAAAATACTGAAAAATCCCCCCCCTTCCACATAGACCTTAATCAAAGATTGAATATAGTTGCGCGAAGTGATGATGAATGACTGAAACCGACTTAGCCGGAGCCGCCCTGCCCGAGGGCATCGAGGTCGATGATACCGCGGCATATTTCGGCGTCATCCAGAGTAGTGACATTCTCACTGAATTACAACAGATCGACCGGCACGTCGCATTGGCCAGATTCATCGAACTCACCGCCGACCTCCACCTCAGTGGTGAAGAGTTTGATTTTGTCGCCGCCAGCGAGAGGATGAATTGTGAGGGCGGCGAAATCTACTATCTCGTAGTCAGTCATTTTGGCTTCAGTGTGATGTGTGACCCGCTGAGATTGTTCATTGGGATGGAGGATAGTGAAGGGAATTCGGGTCACCCTTGCCAACTCTCGCCCGAGGAAATTGAATTGTTGACCAATTTGACCAACGCCATGCCTCTGCTCGGGCTGATGGCCATTGCCTTCCTCACCTCCGGTCAAGGTATGGTGGTGACCTATGCCAGGACGCTTGAAAGCCTACTCGCAGACCCGGCCGCGAATCTAGCGACTTTGCTTGAAGTTGGCCAAGGATATGTCAATGCCCTCGCCAATGCTAGTGAAGGCAATTATCCCGAACCGATAGAGGCTTTGTCAATCGGGGGTGAGGCGGTAATTTCCGGTGATGCGACATCACAGCCCAATGTTCCTTTACCCGGTGACCAGTTCAAAGCGGTAAGCCAACCATCTACCAGCCCGAGCCCGGACACCGCCGAAGTACCATTACCCGCGCTCGCTCCGTCAACTCGAGTTCAGGCTGAGGTCGATGTTCCCCTGCCTGATGCGATAACGTCAGTTCCGGACTTGACCCCGGACATCATCATTCCCCTGCCAACCGACGGTTCTGAGACCGTTTCCAAGCCTCCACAGATCGATGACGATGTACCGGTTGAT
>Ga0208879_1002637_pt1 | contig 15523 bp, 16 predicted proteins | sample Knorr_S15_td_Bot_FD_185605 | JGI IMG/M metagenome (GOLD analysis project Ga0208879, IMG submission 185605) | Marine microbial communities from Southern Atlantic Ocean transect - Knorr_S15_td_Bottom_ad_5009_LV_A (SPAdes) (version 2) | ecosystem: Environmental > Aquatic > Marine > Oceanic | place... | reverse complement strand
GCAATTTTACCGAAGACCTTACTGTAGCCCAAAGTGACGGGTTGTTCTTGACCATTGTCAGAAGGTTTCCCGCTAACGCTGTACCACTTCAAAGAATCTTCCTCAGCTTCTTCATGACCGGCACCTTTTTTCGTCAGAACATGAAGCACCGCTGGATGTGGTAAATCTTTCAGATTCTCCAGTGTTTCTAATAGTTCATCCATGTTGTTTCCATCAATCGGACCCAAATAACGCAGACCCAGTTCTTCGAAGATGATTCCGGGAACCAGGAAGCTCTTTAACCCTTCCTGAAGTGTGTGTAGTAACCGCCGGACTGCCCCGGAAACCTTGGGCAGTTTTCCAGTAAGTCTCCAGATTTCGTCACGGACTCGGTTGTACAGTGGTTTAGTCACCAACTTCGTCAGATAATGGGAGAGTGCACCCACCGTCGGAGAGATGGACATTTGATTGTCGTTAAGTACAATGAGAAACTGCCCATCAATCTGTGCAGCATTGTTCAATCCTTCGAAAGCCAATCCGCCAGTCATGGCACCATCACCGATAATAGAAATAATCCGTTCTGTACCACCAGACAATTTTCTCCCTTTTGCAATCCCCACTCCGGCAGAGATGGAAGTACTTGCATGACCGGCACCAAAGACGTCATACTCACTCTCTTCCCGGCGAAGAAATCCGCTGATACCTCCATCCTGACGCAAAGTGGTAAATGAATCTCGTCGGCCGGTTAAAATCTTATGAGCATAAGCCTGATGCCCAACATCCCAAATCAGCTTATCTTCCGGTGTGTCGAACACCTTATGCAGCGCTACCGTCAATTCAACAACTCCCAAGGGAGAAGCAAAATGGCCGCCTTTTTCCTCAACTACCTCCATGATATAGGTCCGGAGCTCCTCACAGATCTCCTGAAGTTCTTCGGTGGAAAGATTCCTAAGGTCGGCTGGCGATTCTATTTTGTTCAGTTTGATCATTGCTTCTTAAGTCGAGACAGGTTTTCTATTCAAACTGAGAAAATATCGGTGAACATTATTATTACCTGACAGTTCGGGATGGAATGAACTTGCCATGTGCAGACCCTGTTTTACCAACACCGGCTCATCATTTACTTTGGCTAATATCTCTAAGTCTTGACCAAAAGAAATAATTCGTGGAGCTCGAATAAATACTCCCTTAGTAGAAACCGTTGAACCATTTAAACTCATCTCTAAGTTGGTTGTGAAAGAATCAACTTGGCGACCATAGGCGTTTCTTGACACTTTCATATCAATAAGTCTCAAAGGATTTACCTTGTCATCATCAGCATCTTTCGCCATGAGAATCATACCGGCGCAGGTCCCTAGTATTGATCTCTGTTTAGCAAAGTCCAACACTGCCTGACGAAGACCACTCTCGTCCAGAAGCTTCGATATTGTCGTTGATTCACCGCCAGGAATGATTAAGGAATCACAATTTTCAAGATCTTTTGGGTATCGAACATATTTCAAAGATACATCCATAGATCTCAGGATTTCCCCGTGAAGAGCGTATGCACCTTGCAGGCTAAGAATACCGACAGTCATTACCAACCACGCTCCTGCATCCGCTGATCTGCAGGAATTTCTGACATATCCAGACCTTTCATCGCTTCTTTTAGACCATAGGAAATTTCTGCCAATTTCTTTGGATCATCAAAATATGTAACAGCACCTACGATCGCTTTGGCTCTCACAGCAGGATCTTCAGACTTGAAAATCCCGGAACCAACGAAGACACTTTCTGCTCCGAGCTGCATCATTAGAGACGCATCAGCCGGAGTAGCAATACCGCCGGCTGCAAAATTCGGCACGGGTAGCTTACCCAGCTTAGCTACCTGTTTCACCAGTGAATAAGGTGCTCCCAAATCCTTTGACTTTGCCATTAACTCTTCCTCATCCAGCAAAGTCAATTCTTTGATCTGGCTTTGTACCATCCTCATATGGCGAACTGCTTCCACAATATTGCCACTGCCGGCTTCTCCTTTGGTACGAATCATGGCAGCTCCTTCACCTATTCTTCGGAGGGCTTCTCCCAGATTACGACAACCACAGACAAAAGGTACCTTAAAGGCATGCTTATTAATGTGATTGGTATCGTCTGCCGGTGTCAATACTTCGCTCTCATCAATAAAATCAACACCAAGGGCCTCCAGAATTTGTGCTTCTGCGAAATGACCTATACGGCACTTTGCCATCACTGGAATGGAGACTTTTCCCTGGATTTCCTTGATCATTGCCGGCTGAGACATGCGGGCGATGCCTCCATCTTCACGAATATCCGCAGGAATTCTTTCCAGTGCCATAACAGCCTCAGCTCCTGCCTCTTCAGCAATTACAGCCTGCTCTGCAGTGGTGACATCCATTATAACGCCACCCTTTAACATCTCTGCTAAACCGACTTTTAATTCAATTGACCCTTTTTCCATATTTTTAAACCTCCTGAAGTTTTTCCGAGAATGATTCGATTCTCTCCCGAACCTCCTCGATCAAATAATCCGGAGTGGATGCTCCGGCAGAGATCCCCACAGTATCGGTATTAACAAACCACTCTTCTTTTAGTTCACCTGTAGAATTAACTTGATGAGTATTGGAGTTGATTCTTTTTGACAATTGCTCGAGTCGTTTCGAGTTTGCGCTAGTGAAAGAACCGATAATTATCATCACATCGCACTTATTTGCCAATTCTTTAATCTGAGCCTGGTTCCGTTTCGTCGGGAAACAAATTGTATTTACAAATCGCAGGTCATATACTTTTGTCATTAGAACATTGATGATAGCCTGAACATTTTCGATAGTCTGAGTGGATTGGCTCACAACGCCTGCCCTCTTCATTTTCCTGAGCCCTTCCGCCTCCTTTGGAGTCGAGACCACAATTACATTATCCACCTGACTAGCGATACCCACAACTTCATCGTGACCGTGATCTCCGATGACAATAACAGGTCGATTCTCCTCAGCCAGCTTTCGTACTTCATCGTGGATCTCACGAACCAGTGGACAGGTGGCATCAATAATATTCATATTCTGATCCTTCGCTTCATCCCAAACTGTATTGGCAGTCCCATGAGCCCGAAACAAAATGGGTGAGTCTTCTGGAACTTCCGATAACTTTTTTACCACCTTTGTACCTGCATCAGATAAATCCTGTACTACCCGTTCGTTATGTACGATAGTTCCTAACATGTAAACATCACCGTGTTTTTTTGTGCTGTCATAGGCAAGATTTACAGCATCCCTAACGCCGAAACAGTAGCCTGCATCCTTTGCAATAATTATCTTCATTTCATTTTAGCGATTTGAGTTTCAATCTCAGCTTCAGCCATAGGAACAATTTTACTGATAGCTTCATCGAGTGACATGCGGACTGTAGCACCTGCTGCAAATTCATGACCACCTCCACCCAGTTTCCGGGCAAGAGAGTTTATCTTGATCTTTCCTTTAGAACGAAAATTAATCCTACAACGATCATCACCTTGCTCATTTATCATAAGTGCTACTTCTGCACCTTTTACAGATCGTACCATATCAGTAAACCCGCCGATATGCTCCGACTTTCCTCCGGTTCTCCACATCATATCTCGAGTTACAGTGAACCATGCCAATGCACCATCTGCAGCAATCCTTATAGACTCCAATGCCGCACCAAGAAGTCTCAGCCGTTCAACAGGACTCGACTCATAAATAGCAGCATAAAGCTCATAAGGCTCCACACCCTGTCGGATAAGTTCACTTGCCATTTCATGAGCTTCCGGGGTAGTGTTGCTGTAACGAAAAGAACCTGTATCCGTCATGAGAGCTACATAAAGACCTTCTGCTTCCTCTCGTCCTAGAGTCAATTCTTCTCCAGCTTGATCAGCTGCATAACATAAATAATCATAGACGAGATAACCCGTGGCGCTGGCAGATAGATCGTGTAATGTATGCATAAACCAGTTTGGATTACGATGAGGGTGGTGGTCAATACTGAGTGTTGTCACATTGAGATCTTTGAGATCTTCTCCAATCTCATTCAAGCGGTTGTAATCACCGATATCAAAGATTATTGCCAAATCCACACCGACCAACCAATCTCTGTGTGCAGCCCGGTCATACTCTTCAAACTTGGTGAAATCGAAAATTTGCTGATACTCTTCATTCAAGCCTGAAGGGTTCAGAATCCGGCAGTCTTTCCCCTGCTTTTTCAGCGAGTAATAAAGTGCTGCTTCTGAGCCCAGACCGTCTCCGTCAGGATTCACGTGAGTGCTCAGCAGAAACTTATCAGCTTTCTGGATAAGTTGATAAACCTCACTCCAACGGTTCATGACTTTTTTCTATCCATACCTTTGATTTCCAGCTAATTTCTGTAATCTAATAAGATTAACACTGATTAATTACTCGACGTTTAACATGCTGCATATCAGGAGTCTCACATCATATTCTTCAAAACGCTTGCGGCTTGATCCTCGTTCAACCCCAAGGGTCGAAATGCCAGCGGTCCCCCTTCTTCCAAAACAGGCTCTAAGTCCTCAAGCGATTTCCTTTCACGGTTTTGCAGAAAAAGTCCAATGTAGATTTCATCATCCCAAACCATCGCTTTCTCACAAGCCGCCTTCCAGTCTGTGGGGTCATGATCTTCATCTTCCAGGTAAACAGTACGCTGCTTGAAAAACTCGTGAGTGTTCACTTTATTGTAAGTAACGCAAGGACTGAAGACATCAATCAGGGCGAAACCCTTGTGCAGGATCGCCTGTTTGATTAGTTCCACAAGGTTTTTACCATCGCTGGTAAATCCTCGGGCAACGAAGGTCGCCCCCGCCATAATGGCGAGAGTGATAGGATTTATGGGAGGTATTATGTTCCCATGGGGAGTGCTCTTGGTCTTAAATCCGATACTACTCGTAGGAGATACCTGTCCAGTCGTTAGTCCATAAATCTGGTTATTCATTACTAAATAGGTAATATTGACATTTCGGCGGGCTGTGTGGAGGAAGTGATTGCCACCGATACCATACCCATCACCATCACCTCCGACGGCAATCACCGTCAGTTCGTGGTTCGCCAACTTCGCTCCTGTAGCAACTGGCAGCGTTCTTCCATGAAGGGTATGCATACCGTAGGCATTGAAGTATCCCGGGAAATTGGAGGAACATCCAATACCGCTTACTACAAGCATCTCACTTGGCAAAATCGCAAGCTCAGAGCATGCTTTCTGAACAGCGTTCAGAAGTCCAAAGTCACCGCAGCCAGGACACCAATCAGGATCAACCTTACCCTTGTAGTCTTTTGGTGATAGCTTTACAGATGCTTTGCCATTAGTCTCTTTCTTCAATTTTACGGCAATTTCAGTCATCGATCTTCCTCCCTATACAATGATTTCATGAACGGGAACAAACGTCTCCGTTTCCTTCTCCAAGATTTCCTTCACACCATCTACTATATGATGAGGCATGAACGGTTCCCCATCGTACTTGCGAATATGGCTATCAACAGTTAGGCCAGTCTCACTGCGCATATATCGGTGAAACAATCCAGAATAGTTATTTTCCACTATTATTGTTTTATTACAACGGGAGAGGATATCAGAAACCACTTCGCCATGGAAGGGAACGATCCACTTGATGTGCAAATGATTGGCAGTGATTCCCTCATCGCTAAGCTGTTCGATAGCTTCATGAATCACTCCGTAGGTTGAACCCCAACCTATAAGTGTCACATTTGAATCTTCGGGTCCTTCTAACTTAGGTGGCTCTATTTCCTTTTCCACACCAATCATCTTCCGCTGACGCTTTTCCATCATGGCCTGTCGTTTGTGTGGATGAGTATATTCATCGCTGATCAACACACCATCTTCCTGATGTTCGTCAGTAGAAACTACATGTATACGTCCCTCGAGACCGGGTAATGCCCGAGGTGAAATACCACTTTCCGTGATCTTGTAACGCATGTATCCATTAGTTTCGGAAGGTTCCGTAATTAGCTCGCCACGGTCAATATTTGGATGCATATCAATCTCATCAGGATCAAAAGTAAAGTTTCCCTCAGCTATTAGCTGGTCTGAAAGAACGATACTTGGACACTGGTATTTGTCCACGAGATTGAACAACATTGGTATAGTATTGAAACTATCGACTGCATCACGAGGTGCAACGATAAAGCGGGGGAAATCACCCTGGCTGGCGCCCAGTACCTGCCATAAGTCTCCTTGTTCCGTCTTTGTTGGGACCCCAGTTGACGGTCCGCTACGTTGAACATCTACAATGACAAGCGGAATTTCCATCATTCCGGCAGCGCCCACCCCTTCGGTCATTAGAGCAAACCCACCACCTGAAGTAGCGCACATTGTACGGCATCCCGCATGGGCAGCTCCTATAGCCATGGTGATCACACCTATCTCGTCTTCAACCTGACGTACCATGATCCCCAACTCCCGGGCGTTTTGAGCTATCCAGTGAAGAATACCTGTAGAAGGACTCATGGGGTAAGCACAGTAAAACTTCACTCCCGCTGCAGCAGCTCCAATAGCTATGGCTGTATTTCCATTCCAGATACCGAGAGGCTTGGCACCAAATGGAACCTCTGCTTCAAAAGAAGGATAGTTGTCTTGGGCATGTTGATAGGCAGCCCGAGCAACACCCAGATTGGCATCCACAACCTCCTGACCCTTTCTCTTGAATTGCGCCTTCACAATTTCTTCAAAAGCCTCCAACTCAAGATTCATAATTCCGAGAACAGCAGCGATGGCTGCGGTATTCTGAATCAGCTTGTTGCGATTATTGTTAGATAATTCCTTCACCGGCATCTTACAGAAATGAACACCGTCATCCGCTTCACCTGGAGTAATAGAATCGCTGTTGTAGATCACCCAGGTTCCGGGTCTCATATGCTTCAGGTGCCGATTCATGGTGTCTTGATTTAAGGTAATGAGTATATCAAACTTGTCACCATGAGTGAACACCTCTTGTTCACTCACCCGAAAAGTCAAAAGACAGTGCCCACCCCTGATAATTGATTGGAAGGCATTATAGGCATAAGAATTAAGGCCTCTGCGGGCAAACAATTTGGTGAGAATATTACCCGGTGTGGCAACACCCTGACCAGCAGCACCCCCAACAACAATAGCTATATCAAATTTGGCTAAACTCATATCATCCTTTCAATTGTTCTTTGTTAAGTATTCTCCTTTAGTTTAGAAATTTACCTCGTTTTATGTTACTATACCAAGGAATAGGGAAGGTTGGATAATGGAAGATGGGTGATAGTGAGCAGTAACTGATGAATGGTTAATGGTAGAGTAGTGAGGGCTCAAGGAGAAATGAGGAGAAAAAAGAAAGTTTAATTTATCTTTGGACGAACATCTTTCCCGAAAGCTGCCGGACAGCCCCCTTCAACTCAAGGCTCAATAAAACCGTCAATAGCAAGGATGAGTCCAACCCGCACTCTGCCGAAATATCATCAATGTACTTCGGTTCCCGGGAAAGTATTTCGTAAACGGCAGCTTCATCACCTTCAAGATCGAGGCGTATCTTCTGCTGGATCGGAGAACGGGGAACTTTCAGATGGGGATTGAGAACCGCTATAATCTGCTCAGCATCCTTCACAGGGATGGCTCCGTTACGGATCAGCCTGAGGCAGCCTTCACTCTTGGAATCAGTTAAGCGACCGGGAACGGCAAACACCTCCCTATTCTGATCTACAGAATCGAGGGCTGTTAAGACAGCTCCGCTACTGCTGCCGGCTTCCACTACTATCACTCCGTGGCTGAGTCCGCTGATAATTCGATTTCGCTGTGGAAAATTGGGAGCATCAGGTTTGGTACCAAAGGGAAATTCACTGATAAAAACAGCGTTTTCATCAAAGAGCGGTAGATAGCTTCGATTCTCAGCCGGATAGACCACATCAAGACCATTTCCCAGAACAGCGATGGTACGTCCCCCTGCTTCCAAAGCGGCAAGATGAGCTATGGTATCAATTCCTTTGGCGAATCCGCTCACAATCGTCATACCCGCCCCTGCTAGCTCCCGGGAAAGCTCTTCCGCCACCTGCTTTCCATAAGATGTAGGAGTTCTTGTTCCAACGATCGCGACCGTGTCAGCATCCTCTTCCTGTAATTCACCATTCAAAAATATCACTACCGGCGGATCGTAGATTCTTTTCAACAGTGGCGGAAACTCGTCATCCCAGATTGATATTATCTTAACGCCGTATTCATCTGCTCTCTCGAGTTGAACTTCGGCAAAATTATTTGGCGAATAATTATTGACTTCCCGGGCAATCGCCATGTTGATCCCATCTACCTGACAAAGCTCCGGCTTAGATGCCGACAACACTTTCTCAGGTGATCCCAATGCCTGCACCAAAGTTCGTATGCGGGTCGGTCCCAAACTCGGCACTTTCAGTAAGTTAAGAAGCGCTGTCAGTTCACCATTATTCATGCATCATTTCTGCCAGCTCAGCCATTAGTATATCCAATCCTTCGCCAGTAATAGAAGAGATAGAAAGGACCTTCTCACCGCTAAGCTCCGTAGGAAGTTCTTCGTGATCATTCTGGAAAATGTCCTGCTTGGACATAACTACCAATCGAGGTTTATTCATCATCTCGGAACTAAAAGCAGCCATTTCTTTAAGGAGCGTTTCTAAAGTGGATGCGGGATTTTCGTCCGTACACTCAATGAGCAGTGCCAGAATGGAAGTTCGCTCGATGTGTTTCAGGAATTGGATGCCTAATCCTTTCCCCTTGCTGGCACCTTCGATTAATCCGGGTATATCCGCCATTACAAAGGACTGGTAGTTGCTGTACTTTACAATACCGAGATGCGGATGAAGCGTGGTGAACGGATAGTCTGCGATTTTTGGGTGTGCGGATGAGAGTTTGGAGAGAAGCGTAGATTTGCCGGCGTTCGGCAACCCCACCAATCCCACATCGGCCAGTACTTTCAATTCAATTTCATAAGTGAATTCTTCACCTCGGCGTCCCGGTTCAGCTTTCGTAGGAGTCTGATGAGTAGAAGTGGCAAATTCGCTGTTACCTCTTCCTCCTTGTCCACCATTAGCGGAGATAAATTCCTCGCCAGTTTCCACTAAATCTGCAATGGTCTGCTTCTCCCCTTTAAATTTAAAGATCGTCCCCGGCGGCACCAGGATGATAATATCTTTCCCGTCCCTGCCGGTCTTGCGAGCGCCGGAACCGTCGCGACCGTTTTCGGCATGATACTGCTTATGGTATTTCACATCCTGGAGTGTATGCAGTTGAGGATCAACTTTGAAAATAATGCTGCCACCTCTACCGCCATTTCCGCCGTCAGGGCCACCCTTGGGGATGTACTTCTCCCTCCGGAAACTGACGCAGCCGTTACCACCTTTCCCGGCGATAATCTTGATTTTAGCGTAATCGACGAACATATATTTCAGTCCTACTCGCAAAGGTAAATTTATACAGCACCAGTCAAGTTGCCTATTACAAGATTGAGATCTGTCCGTAAGAATCAGTTATAAAAAGGGGTCAGAAATCTAACCACATTTTTTACATTTTGTAACCTAAAGACGTTTACTTTACTGGTAAGATTCCCATTTGCTCTTTAAGTCAGGATCAGCCACATTTTCCAGAATATAGTCACAATAATCCCGTCCTATTGCGCCGGTATCCCGGCCTGTCATGACGAGCTTTTTCTCAAAATTCCCACATAAGTCAAGAGCCATTTCCAACTTATTAGCATGATCACTATAACCGATGTGACGCATGAGCATGGCGCCGGCACGGATCATGCTGCTGGGATCTGCGTACTTTGCGCGGCCTTCATCCACCATCCGCGGAGCTGAGCCGTGGATCGCTTCGAACATGGCGTACTTCCGGCCGATGTTGCCGGCTCCGGCAGTACCAACACCGCCTTGGAACTCTGCCGCTTCATCGGTAAGAATATCACCATAAAGGTTCGGCAGAGCCATGACGCGGAACTGAGTACGCCTCTTGGGGTCAATAAGCTTCGCCGTCATGATATCAATGTACCAATCATCCACCTCCACTTGGGGATATTCCTTGGCAATCTCATAGCCGATCTGCAGGAACTTTCCATCAGTTGTTTTTACCACGTTAGCCTTAGTCACCAGAGTCAACTTATTGATGTCGTTCTTGCTGGTGTACTCAAATGCGAGACGTATAAGGCGCTCTGTTCCTTGAGTAGTGGCAACAATAAAATCAAGTGCTAGATCGTCAGTTACATCTATGCCATCACTTCCCAACGCGTAAGCACCTTCCGTATTCTCACGGAAGAACATCCAGTCGATCCCATCAGAAGGAACACATACTGGTCGAATATTGGCAAAGAGGTCCAGCTCCTTTCGCATGGCCACATTTGCGCTTTCGATATTAGGCCACGGATCCCCTTTTCGGGGCGTAGTCGTAGGACCCTTTAAAGTGATATGGCACTTTTTGATCTCTTCAAGCACGTCATCTGGGATAGGTTTGCCGACCTCAGCTCGGTATTCGATTGTGAGCCCTTCGATGTTGCGGAACTCGACTTTTCCAGATTCCAACTCATCCTGCATCATCACTTCCAAGACTCTAAGGGCCTCATCCGCTATGAAAGGACCGATACCATCTCCTCCAATAATACCTACTATTATAGGTTCTAACTGGGAATAATTGGTCTCTTTCTCTCCAATTTTCATCCGATCAATACGATCGAGTTGGTCTTTCAACACCTTACCCAGATGTTCTTTCGCTTGATCAATTGCAGCTAATGTCATTACTCTTATTTCTCCTAATAAAAGATTCTATTAATAACTTAGTCGACTTTCTTAACTTTTGTTGTCTTAGATTCAGTTGAAGTTTCTTTACTCTTCTTAGAATCAGATTTACTATCAGAACTGTCAGTAGATCCACTCTTCTTTTTGTAATCCGTGATGTAAAATCCCGATCCTTTGAAGATAAGTCCTGCGCCACTGCCAATCAGACGAGTTACATTGCCAGAACACTCGGGACAGATCTTTAAAGGCTCGTCCGTCATCATCTGAAAATACTCGAATAGATGTCGACATTCATTACAACTATATTCGTAAGTGGGCATACCAACGATTACCTATTTTATTCCAAATTATAATTAAATCAGCCTAGAAATTTAACAAGAAGGAGTGAGATATTTAGAGGATTTATATACTGATGATACTATTTGTCGAATTTTTCCTTCAACCGATTAGAGACACCTGGAGGAACAAATACATCAATATCCCCACCTAATTCCGCGATATCTTTAATCACAGTTGAATTTAGATGAGAGTATCGGCGGTGAGGCATCAGAAAAATGGTAGCTATACTGTCATCAAGATGTCGGTTCATCCACGCCATCTGAAACTCAAATTCAAAATCACTAACGAAGCGCAGACCCCGCACAAGAGCAATTGCACCTTTCTTCTTAGCAAAGTTTACAATAAGACCTGATGTATGCTCAACCTCCAGGTTCTTTAAGTCATCCGTAGCTTCCTTTATTAACTCAATTCTCTCATCTAGGTCAAAAAGTGGCTTTTTAATACTGCTCTCGGCAATCGTGATAATCAATTTATCAAATAGATTGAGAGCTCGAATAATAATATCAAGATGGCCATATGTGATGGGATCAAATGTTCCCGGATAAATCGCAATCCGCATAACTAGTTCCTAAAAATAGTCAATTGAGTATCGCCGTATGTTTTAATCCGCGCCTCAGCTGGCTGCCAATTTTCATTCTTGGAGGATTCAATAATCATAATACCATTTTTCTTAAGTCTTTTTATGGCTTTCTGAGCAAGGTCTTCAAGATTGGCTTTCCCATATGGAGGATCTGCCAGGATAACATCGTAATCTTTACTTTGATCTAGGAATTTTTCTGCATCTCCACTCACAATTGTTAATATTGCTTCTGGAAAGAGTCGAGCATTAATTTGTATTACATCGATAGCCTCAACGCTGTTATCAACAAATGTCACCGAACCTGCTCCGCGACTAGCAGCTTCAAAACCAAGGGTACCAGCCCCAGAATATAGGTCCAATACTTTTTCATCTTTTATAGATCCAATAATGTTAAAAATGCTTTCTCGAACTCTGGAAGATGTTGGTCTGATATCATGACTGAGTCCTGTATTCAGTTTTCTACCTTTCAAATCTCCTGCAAGAATTGAAGTTCTCATTCTATTCAGTGCCTGAGCCGATATTACGAAATTCTTCAATGGATAATTCAGTAATAGTAGTTTTCACATCTGATCTATACTGAAGGTACCACACAACTGAAGCTCCTATCCCAACTGCCAGTAAAAATGCTATTAAAGATTCCAACGCAAAAGACTTTTTAGGATTTTCTTTTTGCTCTCTCTTAACTTTTTGTGATTGTACTGGCATTTCAGCATGTTTCTGTTTTTTGGTATTATCTAGAATGGTTTCAGTCTTAGTTACATTTTGAAACCCGCTTTCACCAAAGAGATTTAGATCAGGCATGTTTTATGCTCCTCAACGACAGACCAAAAATAGAAGAAAACAAACCATCTCCGGCAAAATTTCCTGCTCCATCTTCTTCCTCGAAAGGTAAAACAGGCGATATAATGTCTATCGCTTTTTCTGGTACGAATTCTTCGGCATGAGGTGGTAAATGACCAGCTAAGAATAGATGGACATCCGAATCTAGTTCATTATCACTTATATAACGTTCGAACTCTTCAATATATTTCTTTACAAACTCACCATCTCCTCTTACAGTTTCTAATTGAAGGTCCTCTTTTGTGATGGCAAATTCTGCTAAAGCTGCTAACTGTCCTCTGTCATGAAACAGTGCCCGAATGGTATCGTCATGAGGCTCAAAGAGTGCAACACCTCTATTACGACCGTCGTCTAATTCATCCAACACTCTGCTAAGTGAAAATATATCCGCCTCCAGCCAAACAGGTGTCCCTTCGGCTTGCTCAATGGCTGTTCTTATTTCGGTATGAATTGACTCTCGGATAACATTTACGGCTACCATGATAGTTTTTTCATCTTCTCGAATTTCCTGGTAAAAATATTTCATCTCCGGCCATAACGAACCGTATTTCTGTTCCATTTGCCATACTATAAAATGCTCAATTTCAGAAAGCTCAAGACCTGATTCCATCGACACTATATCGCACTGAATATATTCTTCTCCGAGGGAAAGAAAGATATCCTCTCCTTTCATAGGGATCTCTTTTGATAAAGAGCTTATAACTGATGATAATTCTAAAGAGGATGCTGTGACTTGGTTAACAAGATCTAGTTTGACTCCTTTACCATCAGCAGAAAACCTTCCAAATCGAAGTTGACCATCCTTTATAGATATAGCGATCATTTATTAATGAATCCAACTCGGATAACCGTTTGATATGCTGTCATCTTTTACGTAAGGATCAAATGTAAAAAGAAGATATCTTCGTTCAGAGTAATCCCTATCGTGAACTTTGATCACTACACTTTCAGAATCTACACGAATTATGTAGCGTTCATTTCCCAGAGGAAAATTGAGAATGGATTCATCAGGCCTAAAGCGGTCATAATAGTGTACCACTTCAACATGTTCAGATTTACTCGTGTCTGCAATACCCACGTAATAGCTATTGAATGTATCAAGCGAAGCTTTGAACAATGCCAGTTTATCTGACCTAATGAATGAAGTGTCCATGAACCATGTGGCTGAATTATCAGGATCCTCCGAACGATCTTCTACAACCACACTGAATATTTTGTCCTCGATAGTATCTTTGCGAACTCCGAGATGCCCAAAAGTAGTATCGAATGTAGTAATATATCGTATATGCTTAGCCAAAGGATTTTCTCCCAGGCGACGGTCAGGTTTCATCCAGATGAAAGACTTGGGAACAGTTACCTCAATTTCACCGTCATCTAAATTAATCATCCTGGGATGATCACTAAACAGAGAGTCTGCCACAACAGAATCTCTTACTGCATTAATTAACTGAATTGCCCAAATTGCGTCTTCTGTTTTTTCTCCTGTGAACTCCTCGTAAAAGTCCAGTATCCTGCTGATATTTTGCATTTGACTATGACTTTGATCTTCAATTTCAGTCTCTTCTATCCAAATTGATTTGGGAATATATATCACCATGACAAAAGCAATAACTGCCAAAACAATCCCCATCTCCATAAGATCACGAGCCAGCCACCAACGATATTTCTTCTCTTCTTGTCCTGCTAACAAATCTTCACGCTCTTGAATATCTTCCATTATCCCTTAATCCTCATATAGTAATTTTTTCTCGCAATCGATCCAATGTTTTAATTCCAATTCTCTTTACTTGAGTCAAATCTTCGATGGACTGAAAATCACCATGATCTTGACGAAAGAGCATAATATTTTCAGCAGTTTTTGGTCCAATTCCAGGCAATGACATCAACTCAGTTTTTGAAGCTATGTTTAAATTAATCGGCCCGGTTATATTGTCAGTTCCAGACTGTCCTCGGGATTCTAATACTGAAGATATTCCAGTTCTCTGTATTTCAACAGATTCACTAATTGTTATAGAGTCTTTGAACCATGTTTTTCGACCATAACCAATAAGAACTCCTAAAATCAAAGCTCCCATTAGAAATCGAACCATAAGCTTCTCCTGAGGTGTCACCGGCGTATCACTTTCCTTACTTTAACTTTACTTTTGCCATTCAATGAGGCCAGTTCCTTAAATAAATTTTTCTCATCTTTGCTGAGAGATACAGGAGTCGCAACTTGGATTTTCACTAGTTGATCTCCCTTTCTGCTGCCACGTACTTGAGGTAGCCCTTTTCCTCTCATCCTCAATATTTGTCCAGATTGAATTCCAGCAGGTATAGTTAGTTTTGCTTTGCCAGATAGTGTTGGGACTTCAGCAGAATCGCCTAAAGCAGCTTTAGCGAAGGAAACTTCTAATTCAGTCATAACATCAGAATCAATTCTGTTGAAATAAGGGTGTTCATTTTCCTCAAAGAAAACGACCATATCACCGGGAGCGGCCCCGCGAGCTCCCTTGTTTCCTTCACCGCGAAGAGTCATATAGTTTCCCGTTGCCACACCCGCAGGTATTTTAACTTTAATCTCTACCTTTTTCCTTACCCGCCCATCTCCCGAGCAGATACGGCATGGATTATCAATAATCTCACCAGAACCTGAGCAATTAGGACACTGAGTTACGTTTACGAATTGACCTAGAAATGAACGAGACATCTGTCTCACCTGTCCATTACCATTACAGGTTGAACAGCGAGATGGCATAGTACCAGATTTTGCACCTGTACTTTTACACTCACTGCAAGTTTCCATCCGCCTTACTTTGATGGTTTTGTTCACACCCGTTGCGATTTCTTCCAGATCAAGTTGAATGGAAACTCTCAAATCACGGCCGCGCTTAGCATGAGATTCCCTGGATGTCCCTCCACCGAAAATATCTTCAAAAGGATTCCTGCCTCCGAAAATGTGACCAAATTGATTAAAAATATCATCCATAGATATACCACCAAATCCACCGTAACTCTGCTGGCCTTCTACTCCTGCCTGGCCAAATTGATT
>Ga0208879_1002634_pt1 | contig 15529 bp, 8 predicted proteins | sample Knorr_S15_td_Bot_FD_185605 | JGI IMG/M metagenome (GOLD analysis project Ga0208879, IMG submission 185605) | Marine microbial communities from Southern Atlantic Ocean transect - Knorr_S15_td_Bottom_ad_5009_LV_A (SPAdes) (version 2) | ecosystem: Environmental > Aquatic > Marine > Oceanic | place... | reverse complement strand
CCGCCTTGGCTGTCGAGCATCTCGCGGACTCGCTTGCGGGATTTCCGCGCGCGCTCCGAGTCGGTGTCCAAGCCGCACGGTACGTCCGGATGTTTCATCGCGAACTCCATGCCGAGCAGAATTGGCTGAGTGCTGAACAGCCGTTGCTGCACGCGAACCGCCTCGGCGTACGGCTCACGCCCCTGCTCCGCCGCGCCGTGCATCAGGCCCAGCAGCGACGCCCAGTCGACCATGCCGTTGCGGGAGAGGAAACAGGGATGGCCGTCGCGGATGCGAATTTCATTTCGCGAAACCAAGCCGTAACCGATCTCGTCGATGCCACGCCGCCCGGCGCGCCCGAACATTTGGTGAATCTCGTCCGCCCGGATCGGCACCTCCAAATGGTCGCGACGATACGAGTCGGCGGCCAGGGCCACGCTGCGCATCGAGAAGTTGATGCCGGCAGCCAAGCCCATCGTGGCTACGACGACTCGCAGTTGGCCGGCCTTGGCCAGAGGCTCGATCACTCCCGCGCGCGCGCCGTAGCTCAATCCGCTGTGGTGAAACGCGACGCGAGCCTTCAGCATCCTTGCGAAGCGATCGCCGACGAGATCTTTTTGCCCGGCGCTCAACTGGAGGGGATTGGGATTCGGCAGGTTGCGTGCGATCTCGGCGGCAAGCGCTTCGGCGGCGCGGCGGCGCGGCGCAAAAATCAAAACCGGCCCAAGCCCCTCCGCCAGCGCCTTGGCGGCGAACCTTGGCCAGTAGCCGCGAATCTCCGGAGGGACGTCGTAGTTGAGCATCCCGGCGTACACCTCCTCAAGCGGCACCGGCCGGTCGTCGTGCCAAACCCATTCGGCGTCCCGGCCCAGACGCTGAAGCCAAGCGACAACGTGCTTGGGATTGGCCACGCTGCCGCTGAGCATCAGGATCTGCGTTTTTGGCGGCGCCATGGCGATGGCCAACTCGTAGTTGAGACCGCGATCGGCGTCGCCGAGCATTTGGTACTCGTCGATCACCAATAGCTTTGGGCCGTCGCCGTTGATGAGCCGGTTTTTCTGCGTCTCGAGCGTGGCAACGATGACCGGAGCGTCGAGATTCTCCGACAAGTCGCCGGTGGCGATGCCGACGTTCCAGCCCCGCGCGCGCCACTCGGCGAGCTTGTCGTTGGCCAAGGCGCGGGTGGGCACGGTGTAAATCGCCTGACCGGAGTTTCGGCCCTCATTGGACCAAAGCTCAAAAATGAAGGTTTTTCCGGCTCCGGTCGCCGCGTGAACGACGACATCCTTGCCGGCTCGCAGGTGTTGAACCGCCTCCTGCTGCCACAAATCTGGAACGACGAGCTGATCCAAGGCAGATAAACGATCCAACTGCGCCCCGAACTCCTGCATGGGGCAAAACTAGCGAAAAACAGGGGAAAGAACGAGTCAACAGGCCAAGCGGAGGAATTATTTTGCAACAGCCACCGGTTGGCATGCGCGTTGCTTGGTAGACGTCGTAACTGTGCATAATTGCACGGATTTAGATTGTTCTTTCTTAATTTGGTACAGGGTTGCCGTGAACTGGTTCTGCACGAGGATCACGATTAACACGGAAGATTAATCCCTCCGTCAGGTAACACTGGACAATATTTGCGGTCAGCGAAGCCACACGGCCCAGCCGACCGCGACCAACAGGCCGGCCTCCCTTTTTTAGGTTAAAGACAAGTCCAAAACCTAAGCTGCACACATAGGGTCATCACACAGATGCCCCAACCCCTTGGGAGGCCGGCCCTTCCTATTTCACAATCAAGACAGCAAAAGGGCAGCGCCGAAACGCTGCCCTTTGCTGCACGAGGATCGGATCACTAATCCCCCGTAAATAACGGGAGATGATCCCGCCCCAATTCGATCAACCGATCAGTTGGAGTGCCATTGAGGGCAACATATTAGCCTGCGCCAACATCGCCGTGCCACTCTGTACGAGGATGTTGAATTTGGCGAACTCCGTAGCTTCTTCCGCCACATCGATGTCCTTAATTCGACTGTTTGCCGATGCCAAGTTTTCATTCAGGATTTTCACTTGGTCGTCGGTCATGTTCAACCGCTGGATGTTCGCGCCCACCTTGGCTCGCATATCCGCCAAGTTCTGAATGGCTGTCTGGATATTGCTTAAGGCCGACGCCGCACTGGTTGTGGTCGTGATCGCCGAAGTGGCCGAGTTGTAGATGTTCGCCAAGCCGGTCGTCACGGTGCTTGATGTCATGTCAACCGCATTCATGGTGAACTTGGAGGCATCACTGTCAATGGTCACCGCTTGTCCGGCGGTCGCAAACAACGTCACGCCGTTGAAGTTCTTCGTCCCGATGTCGCTGATGTAACTCTGCAACTGGGTGAATTCAACACTGTAGTTCGAGCGATCCGTGTTGGTTTTTGTGATGTCCTGAGACAGAACAGACAGCTCACTCATGCGATCCAGCGCACTTTGGACTTTTTGCAAAAAGCCGTCCTGCGTTTGAACGAAGGAAACGGCGTTTCCTAGGTTGGCCCTGACGGCGGTGTTTCTGTTCATCTGGGCTTCAAACTTTATGCTTTGAGCCAGACCGGCAGCGTCATCCTCCGGAGAGACAATCTTCGAACCAGAAGACAGTCGAGCCAGGGATTTAGCGAGGTAACTAGTGGATGACGCTAGACTTCGTGCTGAAGCCATAGCGGTCACATTGGTATTGATAACCATAAGACAATTCCTTTCGTCTTGGATAGGTTAGACGACGACATCCGTGTCATCGGGCATGGTTTAAAATCGGCCATGCCAGACCGTTGGAGGAATCAGCCCTCACGCAACTGCATGAAGTATCGGCACCTCCCCCAATCTCTTTAGGGGTTTCTTGAGGAAATGAAAAAAAGAAGATCCAGCCCGAAAAGACGTCAGTTGTTCAACGGCTGCGAACTGCGCAAATAGGCCATTAAATCGCGGATTTGCCCGTCGTTGTAGCCCGCCAACAACCCGGCCGGCATTAGCGACATACCTTGCGCTTTCAACTCGCGAATCGCCTCCCGCGCAAATGTCACGTCCTGCCCATCCAGCCCGCGCAATACCACCGAGTGGTTGTCCTGATCGACGAGAAACCCGCTGGCCAAGCGCCCGTCTTTTGTGGCCAGCAAAAAGTTCTCGTACCCCTCACGAATCTCCGCGCTTGGGTTGATGATGTTCAGCAGCATCGTGTCCAGGTCATCCCGCTGATACGCCGTCAAGTCCGGGCCAATCTGCCCACCCTGTTCAAACAACCGATGACACGCGGCACAGCTTGCAGCGTACAGTTTCTTCCCCTCGTACGGACTCCCCGGCTCGGCCGTGACGACCTTGGCCAAGCGCTGGATTTCCTGCTCCAGCTTGGCCGCATCCGTCGCCGCACCGGCGAAATGCTTGGCCAACAATTGGCCAACACGACCGTCCCGGTGCGAGCGCAGCAGACCGATCACTTCCGCCGAAACCAAGCCGACCGCCAACTCGCCGGTATCGACCGTCCTTAAAAAATCTGTCGCCCAATCCGCCCGGCCGGCCAGCAACATCCCGGCGACTTTTCGCAAGCCGTCCGGCAACTCGCCGTACACCGCCAGCACTGCCGCCGAAATCCGCGCGTCGTTGTACGGCTTGAGCGCGCCCAGCGCAGCCCGCTTCAAGTCCGTGCCCGGCTCGTTCTTCACAATGCCGAGCAGCACCGGGATCGCTTTCGCGTTCGGCGCTTCGCCGAGAATCTCGGTGTACCGCAGTCGCGTGAGCTTGTCCGCCTTCACGTCGGCGATGACTCTCAGCGCCTCATCGACCGACTTGGCCTCGCCCCGCCGCAGGCCAAGCGCAAACGAGCCGCCACCGTGCCGCGCCATCGCCGCCATCAGCCGCTCAGGCAACGCCGCCATCGAGCGCCCCTTGTACGCCTGCTCAAAACCGGCCATCAGAATTTTCGCCGACTCAGCGGTTGGGGCCATCTCGAACAACCGCGCGGACGCGAGCAGATCCGCACGACTGCCAGCCTTGGCGAAGCGCCGCATTAGCCTGCTTAAAACATGCTCGCGCACGAGCGACGTTTGCCAAATCAACTCGTCAGCAAACAGCCCAAGCACCTCGCCCGGATGCGCGGCGACCTTCGACTCCAGCGCCCACCAAACCATCAGCGGCTGATAAATATCACCCGCATCCGCGTCGTGCGTCAGCAGTGCGCGAACGATCGGCAGCGCTTGGCCAACCGGCAGCCGCTTGGCCGTGGCGGCGAGTTGCCCGCGCACCTCGATGTGCGGCTCGCGCTTGGCCAAGCCGGCCAGCGCCGCGGCGGTTGCCTCCGGCACAAGCCGGTCGTCGCCCAGCAAGCGCACGGTCCAGGCCCGGACGTGCGGGTTGGCGTGCTTGAGAGTCTCTTCGGCGAATTCCGGGTTGAACCCGCCGCACAAGTTCACCGCCCACAGCGCCTCGAGCGCCGCTTGGCCAAGCTCGTCGCGCAGCATCGATTTTAGCAGCGGCAGCGCGGTGGCGTCCCGGCGATCGGCCAGCAATCGCAGCGCCGTTTGCCGGTGCCACTTGTCGTCGTGACGCAGCAACCCGGCCAGCTCCACCGTCGTGCGCTTGGCCAAGTCGAACCGCTGCAGCGGCTGGCTGCCCTTGGCTCGCAGCCGGTAAACGCGGCCTTTTTTCGGATCGATTTGGCCTTCGTGATTTCGGTAATGGTTCACTTGATCGTCGTACCAGTCGCACACGTAAATCGCGCCGTGCGGCCCGGCCTTGATGTCCACCGGACGGAACCAACTGTCACTGCTTTTGATCGGATGCCCCGTGTCGAGCGTCTTGAACGACGAGCCAATCACCGTGCGGTCGCTCATCACCACGCGGCCTTGCAACGGCTCCACGCCGAGGATTTTGCCGAGAAACTTTTCCGGCAAACCAACTCCCTCGTACACGATGAAGTTGTGCGTGAAACGCGGCACCTTATTGTGCGGCATCGAGTTGAAGTAACCAAACGCATACGGATTGCTGAGCGGCCCGTGCTTGGTGAAGCCCTTGCGCAGGTAACCGCCCTGCACGTAGTGGAAGCCCCGTGTATCACCGCCGTTGTGCCCGGAAAACACCCGGCCCTGCGCGTCGAACTCCACCCCGAACGCATTGCCGCCACCCTCGGCGAACACCTCGTACCGGCGCGTCCCCGGATGATAACGCCAGATGTTTTGGCCCATCGAAAGAATCTCGTTCTCATCGAAACCGGGCCGCCGCACTTTCGCCGAGACCGTGCTGCCTTGCGCCGCATAGAGCCAGCCGTCCGGCCCCCAGCGCAGGCTGTTCACCACCGAGTGCGTGTCCTCCAGCCCGAAGCCGGCGAGATGCACCACCGGGTCGCCGTCCGGGATGTCGTCGCGGTTTTTGTCCGGATAAAAAAGCAGGTACGGCGGATTGAGCACCCACACACCGCCGCGCCCGTGCGCGAGCGAAGTGACGATGTTGAGTCCATCGACAAACGTCTTGTGCCGATCCAAAACCCCGTCGCCATCGGTGTCTTCGTGGATGGTGATCTTGTCGCGCCCGCGGACGTGGTTGGGCGGCGCGGCCGGCACCTTGTCGTAAATGGCGCGCCAATAATTATCGCGGCTGGTCATCTTCAGCCCGGCCGGGTGCGGGTATTGCTGATACTGCACCACCCACATCCGGCCGCGCTCGTCGAAGTTCACAAACAAAGGCTGCTTCACCAGCGGCTCCGCCAGCAGTTGATCAATCACCAAGCCGTCGAACACCGTGAACTGCTTGAGCGACTCAGCGGGCGAAATTGGCCCCGCCTGCGCTTGGCCAAGCGCAACCGCACCGGCCAAACAAACGGACTGCAGAAAAAAAGATTTCATTGCAAAAAACTAACCGCTCTCCCGGCGATAAGCCTCGGCTAGGAGGGTGATGGGGTGCGCGACGCGGATGTTGGACTGGCACTTGGCCAAGCCGTTGGTGATGTGGAGCGAACAGCCGGGGTTGCCCATCGCGACGACTTCAGCGCCGGTCGAGCGGATGTGGCCGACCTTGCGGTCGAGCAGCTTGTTGGCCATTTCCGGCTGGGTGATGTTGTAAACACCGGCGCTGCCGCAGCACCACGTGCTCTCCGGCAACTCGGTCAACTCCAGTCCCGGAATCGCCTTGAGAATCTCCCTTGGCTGCGCGGTGATCTGTTGGCCGTGACACAGGTGGCAGGCTTCGTGGTACGTCACTTTTTGCGCTTGGCCAAGCGCTTGGCCGCTTGGCTCGCGCACGCCGATCTCCGCCAGCCACTCGTGAACATCTTTCAACTTCGCGTCCCACTCCTTGGCCGAGCCAGCGTATTTTTCGTCGTCTTTCAGCAGGCTGTGGTAATGCTTGAGATGCGAGCCGCAACCGGCGGCATTGCTGATGATGGCGTCGAACTCACTTGGCGGGAACAGGTCGATCATCCCGCGCGCCTGCTGCTGGGCCATCGTCCACTCGCCGTTGTGCGCGTGCAGCGAGCCGCAGCAACCCTGATTGCGCGGCGTGTAAACTTCGCAGCCGTTCACGGCCAACACCTCGACGGTGTCGCGGTTGACGTCGCTGAAAATCAAGTCCTGCGCACAACCGGTGAGCATGGCGACGCGATAACGTTTTTCGCCCTTGGCCGACGTCTCGAGCCGGATCAACTCGTCGGAGAACTTGGGCTGAATCTCCGGCGTCATCGCCTCGAGTTCGCCCAAGCGCTTGGGCAACAGCTTGAGTACGCGGCTGCCGCGCACGAGCGACTTGAGGCCAAGCGTAGTGTAAAGCCGGATCAACCGGCCGAGCAATTTCAAGCGGGTGTGTTTGGTGAAGAGCCACTTGAGCGTCACGCGGCGAATCAACCTGCGCCATGCGGAGTCGAGCACCCCTTTTTCCTCCACCTCGGCGCGGGCGTGCTCGAATAACTCGGCGTAATTCACCCCGGCCGGGCAGGATGTCATGCACGCAAGGCAGCCGAGACAAAAATACATTTCCTCAGCGAATGTTTTTGTGGCCTCGAGTTCGCCATCGGCGATGGAGCGCATGAGCGCAATGCGGCCGCGCGGGCTGTTTCGCTCGAGCTTGGTCTCGTCGTACGTCGGGCAGGTGGGCAGGCACAAGCCGCAGTGCATGCACTGTTGCACGACTGAGTAGTCGAGATTCTTCAGGTGCGAAAACGGGGCTTCGGCGGTTGGCGCGTCGGGCGGCATCGGCGCGGCATCGTACTCCGCCCGGGCAAGCGGAGTCGAGCGGCGAGCGATGGGTTGAATGCCAAGCCGTTTTGTGGCTTCATTCGCACCGCACGCCGCAACACCTGTTTTGAAAATGAAACTTCACCGGATAAAACCCGCCCTGACCGCCATCGCAGCCCTGTCGCTGATAATGAACCTTTCCGCCCAACGCCACGGCCCGGCCGCCGCCGCCGAGCAGGCCAAGCTGCTCATCCCCCACCCGGAGTTGGAGGCCACGCTGTTTGCCTCCGAGCCAATGCTGCTGAACCCGGCCAATATGGACATCGACGCCGAGGGCCGCGTGTGGGTGACCGAGGGCGTCAACTACCGACTGTTCCAGGCGTGGGGTAAGATTCAGCCGGAGGGCGACCGCATCCGCATCCTCGAGGATACCGACGGCGACGGCCGGGCCGACACGGCCAAGACATTTTATCAGGGGAACGACGTGAATGCCGCGCTGGGCATCGCCGTGCTCGGCACGAAGGTGATCGTTTCCTGCTCGCCCAAGATTCTGCTCTTCACCGACGAGAACGGCGACGACAAGGCCGACGGCCCGCCGACGGTGTTGTTCAGCGGCATCGGCGGCGTGGATCACGACCACGGCGCGCACGCGTTTGTGTTTGGGCCGGACGGCAAACTATATTTCAACGTCGGCAACAACGGGCGGCAATTGAAGACGGGCGACGGCAAAAAAGTGATCATCGACAAAGCCGGCAACGCCGTGAGCGCCAACGGCAAACCGTACCGGCAGGGACTGGTGTTCCGCTGCAACCTCGACGGCTCCGGCGTCGAGACGCTGGGGCATAATTTCCGCAACAACTACGAGATGGCCGTCGACTCGTTCGGCACGATTTGGCAGTCGGACAATGACGACGACGGCAACCGTGGCGTGCGCATCAACTTCGTTATGGAGTTCGGCAACTACGGCTACACCGACGAATTGACCGGCGCGGGATGGCGAACCAAACGCACGAACTGGGAGGCCGACATCCCGTCGCGGCATTGGTATCAAAACGATCCCGGCGTCATCCCGAACCTGCTGCAAACCGGCCAAGGCTCGCCGACCGGCATCGCGGTTTACGAGGGCGATTTGCTGCCGGAATTGTTCCGCGGCCAAATGATGCACTGCGACGCCGGGCCGCGGATCGTCCGCGCCTTTCCGGTCGAGATTAGCGGCGCGGGCTACACCGGCAAAACCGTCAGCATGCTCGAGAGCAAAGACCCGTGGTACCGCCCGTCGGACGTCTGCACCGCGCCGGACGGCTCGGTGTTCGTCGCCGACTGGCACGACGGCCACGTCGGCGGCCACCACATGACCGACCACAAGCCGGGCCAGATGACCGGCCGCATCTACCGCCTCACGCCCAAGGGCGGCAGTGGCAAATACTCCACCCCGAAAAATCGCACCGCCCTCTCGATGCTCGCCTCGCCCAACATGGCCTCGCGCTATATCGCTTGGCAGCAATTAAACGCAGTCGGCGCGAAGGCCGAAGACACGCTGGCCAAGCTCTGGCAGGGCGACGACCAGCGGCTCCGCGCCCGGGCGCTGCACCTGCTCGCGCGGATCGGCGGCCTCGAGAAAAAATACATCGGCGCGGCGCTTGGCGACGACAACGCGGACATCCGCATCACCGGTTTGCGCATCGCCCGCGAACGCGGCCACGACGTGATCCCGCTGGTGACGCAACTCGCCGGCGACCCCTCCGCCGCTGTTCGCCGCGAATGCGCTATCGCGTTGCGCCACAACGACTCCCCCGCCGCCCCGGCGCTCTGGGCCAAGCTCGCCCAGCAGCACGACGGCGCCGATCGCTGGTACCTCGAGGCGCTCGGCATCGCGCTGGATCGACAGCAGGACAAGTTTTTCGGCGCTTGGCTCGAGGCTGTTGGCAGTGAGTGGGACACACCGGCCGGCCGCGACATCGTCTGGCGTTCGCGCTCGAAAAAGACGCCCGACCTGCTGGTGAAAATTCTCCTCGACAAGAAAACCAAGGAGGCCGACAAGCCGCGCTACATCCGCGCGCTCGACTTCCAATCTGGCCCGGAGAAAAACGCCGCGCTGCTCAAGCTGCTCGGCGCCGGGAGTTGAAAATGGGGAGCGCAAGCACCCCGGGAATGATGCGTGGAAAAATGATAAGGGCTGAAGGCCCATCCCATCATTGCCCCTAATGGCACGGGCCTTCAGCCCTCCTTTTTTCTCACGACCATTTTCCTAGGGCGTTGCCCTAGGCTGATATGGCATCGGGGCGTTGCCCCTTTGTCTGCGGCACGCCGGAACACCAAGGTCGGCATGCGAGGCGCGTGCGCTCCCCAAGATTTACCGCTTGGCTTGGGTTGCCAGCAGCGACTCGATGTACGGGAGGTCGGCGGGCGTGGTGGCTTTGGGGTTTGGCTCGTTGCACTCGACCAGTTTCACCGCTTGGCCAAGCGCCTCGCAGGCGGCGGTGTCGTCGGTGATCGACAAGCCCTCGTCGCGCACCTTGGCCAAGGCGGCGAGAATGATCTGCCGCCGAAACACTTGCGGCGTCTGCACGGCCCACACGTTTTCGCGGTCGATCGTCCCGGCGATTTGTGCTTGGCCGTCTCCGCGCTTGAGCGTGTCGCTCACCCGCTTGGCCAACACGGCCGCTCCGGTCTCGCGGGCGGCGGCCAATGCAGATTGAATCGCCGAGTGCGGCGTGCACGGCCTCGCGCCATCCTGTATCGCCACCAACTCCGAATCGGCAGTGGTGGCGTTGATGCCGTTCCAAACGGAGTCCTGCCGCTCCGCTCCGCCGGCGACGAGTTGCCACGGTTTTTTTGCGTTGATGCGCTTGGCCAACTCCTCGAACAACGGCCTCGCGTCGGCGCGAGTGACGATGATGATTTCGGTGGTCTCGGGGAGTTGATCGAACCGCCGCCACGTGTGACCGACCAGCGGCAAACCGGCGACGTCGAGGAAGAGTTTGTCGCCCTGCCCCATCCGCGAGCCGCGACCGGCGGCAACGATGACGATGGAAACTCCCGGCATAGCTCAGGCGACGAGTTCGTCCACGACGTGGCCTTTGACACCGGTGAGGCGCTGGTCGAAGCCGTCGAATAAGTAGGTCATTTTTTCGTGATCCATCCCGAGCAAGTGCAGCATCGTCGCGTGCATGTCGTGCATCTCCAGCTTGTTTTCCACTGCGTGATAACCGAACTCGTCGGTCGCGCCGTAGGCGATGCCCGGCTTGGCGCCGCCGCCAGCCATCCAAATCGTGTAGCCGTACGGGTTGTGGTCACGGCCGTTGCTGCCCTGCGCGAATGGCGTGCGGCCAAACTCGCCGGCCCAAACGACGAGCGTCTCGTCCAGCATCCCGCGCGACTTGAGATCGCGCAGCAAACCGGCGATCGGCAGGTCGGTGGCACGGGCGTTGTCGCCGTGGTTTTTGAGCAGGCCACCGTGGGCATCCCAGCGGTCGTTGCCGCTGATGCGCGGACAGGTCAACTCGATGAAGCGCACACCCTTCTCCACCAGCCGCCGCGCCATGAGGCATTGCAAACCGTACGTGCGGGTGTGCTCGTACTTGTCCTCGAGCCCGTAAAGCCTGCGGGTCGCTGCGGTCTCGCCCTTGATGTCGATCAGCTCCGGCACGGCGGATTGCATGCGGTACGCCATCTCGTAGTTGGCGATCGCTGACTCGAGTTCGTCAACGTGGCCAAACCGATCGAGCACGCCCCGGTCGAGCTTGGCCAGCAAACCCAGCTTGGCCTGCTGCAAGCCGGGCCGGCCTTCGCGCGGCCGGATGTCGGCCAACGGCTCCTTGCCGGCCTTGAACACCGTCGCTTGGTGGCTCGCCGGCAGGAAGCCGTTGCCAAAATTATCCCAGCCGCCGGACGGCACGAGGCCGCCGTTGAGCACCACGAAGCCCGGCAGATCCGTCGCCAGTGTGCCTAGGCCGTAGCTCGTCCACGCGCCCATGCTCGGCCGCCCCTGCACGCCGGTGCCGGTGTGCAGAAAAAAATTCGCGCTGTTGTGCACGGAAAACTCCGACGTCATCGAGCGCACAACGCACAACTCGTCCGCCATCGCGCCGATGTGCGGAAAAATATCGCTGACCGTGAGGCCGCACTGGCCGTATCGCTTGAACGCCCACGGCGACTTGAACGTCGTGCCGATGTTGTCGAACTGCGTCGGGCTGATCTTCGCGGCGAACGGCTTGCCGTGTTCGCGATCGAGCAGCGGCTTGGGGTCGAACGAGTCCACCTGCGACACGCCGCCGTCCATGTAGAGAAAGATGACACTCTTGGCACGCGGCGCGTAATGCGGTTTGCGCGGCGCGAACGGCGACTTCGACCTGCCGTAGGCCGGATCGGCCAAAAGGCAGCTCAACGCCACAGCGCCGAAGCCGCTGGCGCAACGCCCCAACATCTCCCGCCGGCTGATCGGCCGCGGCAGGAAATTCCCGCATCCTTCACTAAACGGTCTCATTTCAATTCGACTGGTAGAGTTATAGCCTCAAAAAAAACAAACGGCACTACTCCGCATCCAGCCCAGAGTGCGACCCGTCACAAAACGGCTTGTTGCAGGTGTGCTTGCAGGCGCACCACGCGACGGTTTTAGCCTCGGTGATCTCGACTTTCTCGGGACCGAAAGATGTCCCCTTGTGCGAACCGTCACAGAAAGGCTGACCGGCTGACTTGCCACAAGTGCACCACCAGTAAGTGCCGGGCTCAATCTTTTGTATGATCGGCTTGCGTTGAGCGATTGTTGGGTTGTCCATGGCTTAGTTTATAAAAACAAATTCCTTCACGTTGAACAGCGTGTGGCAGAGATCAGCCAGCGGTTGCTTGAGCGAGTCGCCGCCGACTGCCTTCTGTTGTTGCTCGAGAAACTCGACGGCCACCCCCGACTCCCACGGCTCCGGCTCGCGGCCGAACGCCTGCCGGTACGCGAGGCTCACCAGTTCGGCGGCGTTGGCGTTGGCGGTTTTTAGCAGCGTGTCGGCCCAGAGCGCAGCCTGTTGATGCACGAACTGGTTGTTGAGCATTATGAGCGGCTGGGCCGGGGAGTTCGACACCGAGCGCTTGCCCATCGTCGTGAACGGCGTCGGCTTGTCGAACGCCATCAGCATCGGCTCGAGATGATTTCGGCGCACCTCGATGTAGATGCTTCGACGGCCGGCACCATCCATCGGCCCACTGCCGCTTGGGCTGCGGTTGGATCGCATGAACGGCGTGATGTGCACCTTTGGCCCTTTGCCAAACTGTTGCCGGTCGATCCGGCCGGAGACCGCCAAGAGTTGATCGCGGATCACCTCGGCCTGCAAACGGCGGATCGGCATGCGGTGCAGCAAGGCGTTGTTCGGATCCACTTTCGCGCTGGCCAAGTTCGGTTTGCTCGACTGCCGGTACGTCTGCGAGAGCACCATCTGCCGAATCAAATCCTTGACCGACCAGCCCCGGTTCATGATTTGCGACGCGAGAAAATCGAGCAACTCGGGATGCGTCGGCGCTTGGCCGGCGACGCCGAAGTTGTCAACCGTCTCGACGATGCCCCGGCCGAAAAGGTGATGCCAAATCCGATTCACCGCCACGCGCGAAACGAACGGGTTGCTGGGATCAATCATCCGCTTGGCCAACTCCATTCGGCCGCTGCCACGCTTGGCCAAGTCACTTGGGCCAAGCGCTTTAAGCAACAATCGTGGCACCAACTGCGGCGCCGGCGTGAGGTGGTTGCCGCGTACGAGCACCGGCTCGTCCTCGCCGTTGCCGTCGAGCAGCGACAACGCCCAAACGGGTGCCGGGATCGTCCGCTCGATGTCGGACTTGGCCTTGTGATACGCCGCAAACGCTTGGCCAGCGTTGGCCGGGGTTTCGAGAAGTTCGTCGTGGCCAATCACCCAGTTGAGCAACTCGGCGGTTTCGCGATCCGACCGGCCGGCGGCGCAATCGTTGGCGGCGTTCGTCAGCAGCTTGGCCAAGCCGCTGGCCAAGTCTCCGCCGCTCTCGAGCAGCTTGGCCAAGCGAGAGCTGACCGGCCGCACGATCGGCGGTTCGCCGCTGCCAAACTCCACGCGCTCGAGCGCGAACGCTCCACGCGGCGTGAACTCCAAATGCACACGGTGGCCGATGTAGTCGCTGACTTTGTGGCCGAACCATTTCCAGCCGCCGCCCTTGCTGTCGAGTTTTTGGCGAACCACTTTGTGCAGCGGGCCGGTGACTTGCCGGTGCGAATCGACCGCGAGAAAAACGTCCGCCTTGCCCTTGTAACGATACCACAGCATGTCGCCGTTGACGCCGAACGTGCGCGTGCGAAGCAGGCCGGTGAAGCGCGGGCTCAACCCGTCGGTGCGGGCCGCGCCGTGTTCGTTGAACTCGCTGACCGGCCGGCCTGCATCGCCGCCAAACACCGGCGAACCAACCGGCATCGGCCCGGCACCGAATTGCCTGCCGCCGGTGAACCATTCCTCCGGCCCCTGCTGGCGGCGGTAGTCGGCAACCCTGTCGTCGGCGACCCAGTCGCGCTGGCTCTTGACGTAATTGCGCTCGCCCTCCTCGACGGTGATGTTGATCTTGATCGACTTGGCTTGCGCCGTGGTGTCGGCCTTGAGTTGGCCCATCGCGGCGAGGGCATCGGCGCGCGCTTGGCCAAGCGCGACTTGCGCCACGCCGCGCAGCGGGTCAGCGGCGTTAGCCCGGGCCTTGTCGAGGTACGCGACCCATGCGGCGAGTTTTTCCGGCTGAAGTTTTTTGGCCTTGGCCGCCTGCTTTACGGCCTTTTCCGGGCTGTTGCGGAGAATCTCCGCGGCTGCCGGCAGATAATCGGCCAGTCGGCTCACCTTGGTTTCGACGAGCCCGGCGAACTCGCGCAGCAGTCCCGGCGTGCTGTCGGCTCGCAGCCTGGCCAAGCGGTCGTGGGCCGAGGCTTGTGCCGCCGGGTCGGAAACATCCTTCAAATGAAAACCGGAACTCTGCAGATAACCGGCGAAGGCATAATAATCCTCGGCCAAGATCGCATCGAATTTGTGATCGTGGCAGCGGGCGCAACCCATCGTCAGCCCGAGGAAGGCTTTGGAGTAAACGTCGATCTGGTTGTGCACGCGGTCGCACTCGTCGGCGCGGATGTCCACCGGCGAGTGGGTCGCCTCGCCCAAGTGCCAAAAGCCGGTACCCAGCGCGGACTCGTTGCGGCGTGTCGCCGGGTCGATGCGGGGACGCTCCACCATGTCGCCGGCGATGTGCTCGACAACGAACTCATCGTACGGCACGTCGGCGTTGAAGGCGCGGACGACGTAGTTGCGATAGCGGTATGCCTCCGGGATCGGGTAGTCGCCCTCGTGGCCGCGCGTCTCGGAGAAGCGCATCAAGTCGAGCCAGTGCTGCCCCCAGCGTTCGCCGAAGTGCGGCGAGGCCAGCAGCCGCTCGACGAGTTGCCCGTAGGCGTTGGGCGAGGTGTCGTTGACGAATGCATCGATGTCCACCGGAGTCGGTGGCAGACCGATGAGGTCGAAATGCAGACGGCGGACAAGTGTGCGGCGGGACGCCGGTGCGCTTGGCGTAAGCCCGGCGCCCTGCAGCTTGGCGAGGATGAAACGATCCACGGCGGTGTCGGCCCAGTCCGCGCCGGCGACCGGCTCGACCTGTGGCGGCTGGACGTCGCGCCGAACCGACTGCCACGCCCAGTGCCCGGCCGTGAGTTGAGCGAGGTCGGGTTCGTGCTTGTCGCTGATGTCCGCCGTGTCGCCGTCGCGCGGGTCGGGAGCGCCCATGGCGATCCACTGGGTTAATTTGTCGATGGCCTCCTGCGGAAGCTTGGTCTTGGGCGGCATCTGCAGGTCAGTGTCGCCGTGCGAGACGGCCCGGATCAGCAGGCTGTCCCTAGGGTTGCCGGGGACGATCGCCGGGCCGGCTTCGCCGCCCTTGAGCAGCCCGGCGCGGGTGTCGAGCTGCAGTTCGCCCTTGGCTTTGCCGGCTTTTTGGCTGTGGCATTTGTAGCAGTTTTGCACCAGCAACGGCCGGATGTGGTTCTCGAAAAACTCGATTCCCTCCGGCTCAGCGGCGGCCAAGCCGCTTGGCCAAACGGCCCAAGCCAAGCCAAGCGCGGCTAATCCACGGCAAATGTCACAAAAAAAGCTCATTATCGTAGCGGCAAAGACTACAACAAAAGGGTGTTTATTCAAGTCGGCAGAGTTCAGGAATCCGGGGTGTTTCCCGGAACCGGCAGCATCACGGGAAAGCATGGCGGCGCTGCTGCGGATCCCAGTTCTCGATATACTCAGCGGTGTTGTCGCGCTTGGGATTGATCGTGCGATCCGGGTCGTCGTACGACTGCACGTGGCCATCCACAAACGTCACCGGCGCGGAGTTGT
>Ga0208879_1002633_pt1 | contig 15530 bp, 12 predicted proteins | sample Knorr_S15_td_Bot_FD_185605 | JGI IMG/M metagenome (GOLD analysis project Ga0208879, IMG submission 185605) | Marine microbial communities from Southern Atlantic Ocean transect - Knorr_S15_td_Bottom_ad_5009_LV_A (SPAdes) (version 2) | ecosystem: Environmental > Aquatic > Marine > Oceanic | place... | reverse complement strand
CCAGTTTGAGTGCATCGGACACGATGCGCGTCGTAGGAATATCAGCGTGCCGCACGGCTGAACGGGTCCAGTCGATATCCCGTTCCAGGTTGCGTCCTCGAACACCGACTGAATAGGCGGACTGTGACACTGATTGATTCTGATGAAGGGCCAACAGATGCCTTGGAAAGTCAACGCCGGCGGCCAGTGCCAGCGGCAGTCCGCCCCAGAATCGACCATTGGCTTCGATAAACCAATACCGCTTTGCACGCGGATCGTATTTGAACTCCAACATCATGGCACCGTGCCAACCCAGTTGCCTGACCAGTTGAGTTGCCTGATCTTCGAGCACGGGGTCCAAAGCTTCACTCACTCGATAAGCGCTGCCACCGCCGGTAAGTGGCAGCTCATGTAGCCGGCGGTATTGAAAGCAATTTACCAGCAGCCCATCGCGGGCAAGAAGGCCAAGACCGACACCGTGTCCCATGACTCGAGACTGGACGAGCACGTCACCGTAGAGGGCGTAACGTGCCCAGATGTCTTTCAGTGTCGCTCGATCCATGACATAGCGGGTTTCCAGAGCCTGCCCGTAGCCGTCAAGCCATGTCAGGGAGCGTTCAGCTTTAACCACCAGGGGAAAGCCGTTTCGAGGATCAATGGTCTCCAGTGCGGCAGGCGCTTTAATGATCCAACTTTCGGGCACATCGAGGCCCGCTTCGCGCGCCAGCGAATGCATGCGACACTTGGACACTACCTGCTCCATCACCGGATTGGGTGCTATTGCAATCGGTGACAGCGCCTCGAGTGCATTGCGTATCGTCAGGATCGGTACAATGCTGCGGTCAGTAACGGGGATCACGAGATCGAAAGAATGGTTAGTGAGAGTGTTTGTCAACCACTCGAGGAACGCACCGTGTTGTTGCAGCGGGTCGGGGTATATGAGATGTCGGCTAGCGTATCGGGACTGAAAAGCAATGGCGTGCGGTGACGCTGCTGCGGCTGTGACCGCACAACCACTGCGACCGAGGGAGCGAACCACGGCCAGTGTCGACAACTGATCGGCATCCAGTACCAGCACCTGTTGACACCGGCTCATCGCGTTTTCTCCTGTAGCAGTGCATTGATCGAGGGCCAGACTTTGTTCAGCAGTAGCGGCTGCGCGTCAGCTGTTGGATGGATGCGATCGATTTGCATCAATGAGGGTGTTTGAGCGACGCCATCGAGAAAGAATGGAATGTGCCTGATCGCATATTCTTCAGCGAGGGTGCTATACATCGCTTCAAATTGAGCGGTGTAGGTGGGTCCATAATTGGGCGGTAGGCGCAGGCCCAGCAAAAGAACGTCGGCATTTTGTGTGAGCGCAAGATTGATCATAAATCCAAGCTGGACACGGCTGTCACGAAGCGCCATTCCGCGCAAACCATCGTTGCCGCCGAGTTCAATGATAACGGCCGTGGGTCGGTGGCGCTCTAATAGACGACCAAGTCGAGCGGCGCCACCAGCGGTGGTTTCTCCGCTAATACTGGCATTGATGACACGGTGTTGACCTTCTGTCGAGTTCAATTGCGTCCGCAACAGATGAACCCATCCTCGTTCCGGGGCCATGCCGAAAGCAGCGCTGAGGCTGTCCCCAAGGACAAGAATCGTCTCAGCATAGCTGGGGGCGGCCATAATACCGGCCAACAAGAAAAGGAAAATGCGTGACATGGACCCGATTGTCGTTGCCAACAAACTAACACGGCAAGTCAACGCGCCTGGTGGTGTGCTGACGATTCTGGATAATGTGGATTTCACGGTGATTCCCGGTGAGGCAGTCGCCGTGACCGGGGCATCGGGATCAGGCAAGTCGACCTTGCTCGGACTGTTGGCGGGATTTGATGTGCCGACTCGAGGGTCGGTGCATTTATTGGGGCAGGATCTTGGGACGCTTAGCGAAGATGCTAAGGCAGCACTTCGTGCTGGCAACGTGGGGTTTGTATTTCAGTCCTTTCATCTGTTGCCTTCTCTGACGGCACTTGAGAATGTTGTGTTGGCACTTGAACTCGCCGGTGCCGTTGAAGCCGAGGCACGGGCCAGGGAGATACTGGATGAAGTTGGCCTTGCGCATCGGCTGCGTCATTTCCCACGGCAACTGTCGGGTGGAGAACAACAGCGGGTTGGGTTGGCTCGAGCGTTTGCCGTATCACCTCAAATACTGTTTGCTGATGAGCCAACTGGAAACCTCGAACAAGAGAGTGGTCGGCAGGTCGCCGACATGCTGTTCAATCTCCGGCGTGACACGGGAACTGCTCTGGTTTTGGTTACACATGACGAGGCGCTGGCGACTCGGTGTGATCGCGTCTGCCGCATGTCCAATGGCTGGGTGGCGCCTTCGTGAGTCGTATTCACTGGGTGTGGCGTCGACTGCACAGGGATTTGCAGGTCAGCGAGTTACGGGTTCTGGTGCTTGCTGTTGCGATCGCGGTAACCGCTGTGACCTCGGTTGGTTTCTTTACTGACCGCGTTGGCCGGGCAATGACCCTGCGGTCAGCCGAAGTCATGGCGGCCGACCTGGTACTTCGGTCGCGATCATTGATTTCGACTGACTACGTCACTAAGGCAAAGACTTTGGGCCTCGATGTAGCAGAGGTGCGCGAATTTCCAAGTGTCATTGTGGTTGGTGAAGACATGACGTTACTCGTTTCAGTCAAGGCGGCGAGCTCAGCTTATCCGCTACGCGGGGCCTTAACGATCGCGGATCAGCCTGAGGGCGAGTCCTACTTACCACGGTCAGGTCCTGTCGCAGGGACTGCCTGGGGTGACGCTCGATTATGGGCACAAAGTCAGCTTTCCCGTGGTGCAACTATTACCCTCGGACGCCTTGATCTCACTTTGAAGCAAGTGATCAAACGTGAACCGGATCGGGGCCAGTTCTTGTTTGATCTGGCAGCACCCCGTCTTTTAATTGGTCTTCAGGATCTTGCCGCAACCGGTCTTGTGACAGAGGCCAGTCGAGTGCGATATCGCCTGTTGCTGGCGGGTGACGCGCAAGCATTGGACACCTATCGGCGCTGGTTTAAGAGCCAACAGGCAGAGGGCTTGACTGAAGGCATCGAGATCGAAGGCGTCGGTGATGAGCGTCCGGCGCTACAGTCAGCGCTGGATCGGGCAGCCAGTTATCTCGGGCTGGCCAGTCTCAGTGCCGTCATCATTGCCGGTGCCGCGATTGCTTTGGCCGCGAAGTTGTATGCGCGTCGTCAGACAGACGTGGCGGCAGTGATGCGTGCACTTGGGGCTTCTCAGTCGATTCTTTTGCAGGAAGTTTTGCTTGGCCTTATGTTGATGGCCTGTGTCGGGACGTTGATCGGTCTGGCACTTGGCTATCTTGGGCAGGGTGGGCTTGGTTATCTTGCCGGCCGGGCGCTCGCAGTGGAGCTGCCTTCGCCGTCAGTTCGACCAGTGTTGGCGGGGCTGATTGCAGGCTTGCTGATGACCTTGGGGTTCGGTCTCGCGCCCATCGCAGCATTACGCAAAGTGAGTGTGATGCGGCTGATTAGACGCGAATCCTCAGCGCTGACGACCTCAAGTGTCTCGCTGACTTTGATGGCAATTGCCGCAACCACGGGATTGGTTTTCTGGCAAGCAAGGGATGGAGTATTAGCGATGTGGGTGTTGGCCGTAATGATTGTATTGGTATTGGGTTTAGCGGGAGGCGGTTGGCTTTTTTTCGCGGGACTCAGGAAAATCCGTTTCGGACCATCAGCGACTCGTTATGTATTGTCCAGCCTTGGCCGTCGATCCGGTATAGCGATCTTGCAGCTGTGTGCATTCGGCGCCTGTATCATGGCGTTGTTGTTGCTGATGGTGATTCGAGTAGATCTCCTTGATAGTTGGTCAACCAGCATTTCGCCACAGGCGCCAAACCATTTTGCGATCAATATTCAGCCGCCTCAGCGGGTGGCTTTTGAAAGCGCGTTGGAGACAGCCAATCTGGCCAGTCAAGGCTTGTTTCCGATGGTGCGAGGGCGGTGGGCAAAGCACAACGGCAGGCGGGTCGATCACGCAGCCTTCTCTTCGCCACGCGCACAGCGCCTTGCCAGTCGAGAATTCAACTTGTCGATTGCCGAAGCGTTACCTCAGGGCAACACCATTACTCGGGGATCCTGGTTCTCGCCCGCCGAGGGACGGGCGGGTGAGTGGTCGGTGGAAGAGGGGCTTGCCCAGGCTCTGGGGATTGCGTTAGGCGATGTATTGACGTTTCGAATAGCAGGAGAAGAGGTGAGTGGATCGGTGACTAGCCTACGCCGGGTGGCGTGGGACTCTTTTCAGGTCAATTTTTTCGTCATTGCCTCGCCAGGCCTGCTCGTTGACAGACCGACAACCTATATTGGCAGTTTTACGCTGCCTCCGGAACGTGGCGCGGTATTAGCAAGCTTGATCCGTCAGTTTCCTGGTGTGACGGTCTTTGATGTTGGTATGCTCATGGAACAGGTTCAGGAGATCATCGATCAGGTCAGTCTCGTGGTGCAATATGTGTTCGTCTTTACTCTGTTAGCAGGGATCACGGTATTGATCGCAGCGGTTCAGGTGGGTGCACAGGATCGTCTCACAGAAATGGCCATTCTCCGCGCACTGGGTGCGGGCCGGCGACGGTTGGAGTGGGGGTTGCTTCTAGAATTCTTAATACTCGGCAGTATGGCCGGTTTACTGGCAGCTTTTTTTGCCGTGATTGCCGGACACATACTGGCACGTGAAGTTTTTGATCTGCCATTCCAACCCGGAATGGCGGTCTGGTTGGTGGGTGTCGGCGGCGGTACGTTGGGTATTGGTCTAGTTGGGTTAGTCGCGATTCGATCGGTTCTTAGGAATCCACCACTCACGCGATTGCAATGGATACAAAATTAACCGAGTCGCGAGTCTTCGCTGAGAGATACGCGGTGTATAGTTTGCTGGCAGGGTATTCCGGCCGATGGCCACATCAAGTAGCATCACCACTTTGAGGTCTTAACGTTACATCGCATGAAGCACTCTGCGCTCCAGATATTTCGTCAGGCATGGTCGAGTCATCGAAAATGGCCGCGTACCTGGTCCAGCCCTGAGCCCAAACCAGCTTATGACGTCGTCATTGTGGGTGGCGGTGGCCACGGCCTGGCGACGGCCTTTTACCTTGCCAGTGAGCACGGTATTCGCAATGTTGCGGTGCTTGAAAAGGGCTGGATTGGCGGCGGCAATACGGGTCGGAATACCACCATCGTGCGGTCAAATTATCTGCTGGATGGCAACGAGCCGTTCTACGAGTGGTCGCTCAAGTTATGGGAAGGACTTGAACAATCGCTGAACTACAACGTGATGATGAGTCAACGTGGTGTGATCAATTTGTTTCATTCAGATGCGCAACGAGATGGTTTAGTTCGCCGCGGTAACGCGATGCTCATGCATGGTGCGGATGCGAAGCTGATGGATCGGGACGAACTGGAAAAGGTCTTGCCCTATCTCGATTTCGATAACGCGCGGTTTCCTGTTTTGGGTGGTTTGTGTCAGCCACGCGGTGGGACCGCTCGTCACGACGCCGTGGCATGGGGTTTTGCTCGAGCGGCGGACCAATTGGGTGTCGACATTATCCAGAACTGTGAGGTGACCGGCATGCGTATAAAGGATGGTGCCATTGACGGTCTGGATACCACCAGGGGGTTTATCGGCGCGGGTAAAGTTGGGCTGGCAGTTGCTGGAAACTCTTCGCGCCTCGCGTCAATGGCGGGGTTGCGCCTGCCGATCGAGAGTCACGTTCTTCAGGCTTTTGTAACGGAGAGCATTAAACCGCTGGTCGACACGGTTGTGACTTTTGGCGCCGGGCATTTTTATATTTCTCAGTCCGACAAGGGCGGGCTGGTTTTTGGTGGAGATCTGGATGGTTACAACTCTTATGCACAACGTGGAAACCTGCCGACCGCTGAGCACATTATGGAATCGGGAATGGCGATGATGCCGTGTTTGGGCCGCGTCCGCGTGGTGCGGCACTGGGGTGGTGTGATGGATATGACCATGGACGGCAGTCCCATCATCGGGTTGACGCCAGTGACCGGTCTCTATTTGAATGGCGGCTGGTGCTATGGAGGCTTCAAGGCAACGCCCGGATCAGGTTGGGTTTTTGCGTACACCTTGGCACGCGGCGAGCCGCATCGTTTAAACGCAGCCTACCGGCTAGATCGGTTTTCGACAGGCCGAATCATCGATGAGAAGGGTGTGGGTCCACAGCCCAACCTGCATTAATTCTCCGACGATGCGTATTCCCTGTCCAAATTGCGGTGAGCGAGGGCTCGAGGAATTCAGTTATCGAGGTGATGCCACAGTAACGCGGCCGACTTCCATCGAGCCATCTTCCGAATCGGCGTGGCTTGACTATGTGTATTTACGGGACAATCCGTATGGCCCGCATTGGGAATTTTGGCACCACATCAGTGGCTGTCGCGCCTGGTTTCGGTTGAAACGCGATACCGTGACGCACGAAGTGCTGGCTGTTGCACTGGCGGCGGAGGTGGATGGAGAGGGCCATAGGTCATGACACGCCAGAAGTTTCGCCTGCCCGTCGGTGGCTTGATTGACCGATTACAACCTATCGAATTTAGATTCGATGGTAAGCGTTTCGAGGGCTGCGAGGGGGATACGCTGGCCTCGGCGCTGCTCGCTAACGGAGTTCGTCTGGTGGGGCGCAGTTTCAAGTACCACCGGCCGCGAGGTATTTTTACCAGCGGGTCGGAAGAGCCGAACGCCTTGGTTGAGTTGAGAGAAGGGGCTCGACGAGAACCTAACACACGGGCCACCGTCACCGAATTGTTTGAGGGGCTGTCAGCCTGCAGTCAGAATCGTTGGCCGAGTTTGCGTTTCGATTGGCGGGCGGTCAACGGTTTGATATCGGCGCTGTTACCCGCCGGGTTTTACTACAAAACATTTATGTGGCCCGCGTCCTTTTGGGAAAAAGTTTACGAGCCACAGATTCGACGGGCGGCGGGACTGGGTCGCGCGTCTTCTCGTGCGGATCCTGATCACTACGAAGCAAGCTGGCATCACTGCGACCTATTGGTTATTGGTGCAGGTCCTGCCGGTTTGATGGCTGCACGCGCCGCGGCGCGAAGTGGTGCCCGTGTACTGATTGCCGATGAGCAGGCCCGTTTCGGGGGCACGCTGCTCGATGAGCACGTAGTCATTGATGGAGTCACGGGAGTCGAGTGGGCGCGCGCTTGCATCGAGGAGTTGAAGGCGTCTGACGACGTGACACTGTTACCGCGAACCACCGTATTCGGTCACTATGACCACAATGTTCTGGGCGCAGTGGAGCGGGTCAACGATCACTTGGCGGAACCACCACCCGGCCAGCCCCGCCAACGGTTGTGGCACATCGTTGCTCGTCAGGTGGTTCTTGCAAGCGGTGCAATGGAAAGAGGACTGTCGTTCACGAACAACGATCGCCCGGGTGTGATGTTGGCCGGTGCCGTTCGATCGTATGTCAACCGCTACGCGGTTGCGCCGGGTGAATCGGCCATTGTTTTTGCTAACAATGATAGTGGTGTCCGCACCGTCCGGGACCTCAAGTCAGTGGGACTCGCGGTCCGCGCGCTCGTTGATGTGCGATCTGGTATTGATTCGGCGGTGCGTGCAGAACTCGAAGATACTGGGACGCAGGTTTTCGACAACAGTGTGGTGCTTCGTGCACACGGTACAACCCAGTTGCGAGGGGCGCGCATAGCGCCACGTGGGGGAGGCCAGGGGGTTGACCTTGATTGCGACCTGCTGTGTCTTTCTGGAGGCCATGACCCGCGTATTCATTTAACTTCGCACACTGGCGTGAAGCCGGTCTTCGACAACACGCTTGGTTGTTTTCTGGCAGGTGACCTGGGTGACACGGTGTCGGTTGTCGGCGCAGCGTCTGGGCGGTTCGATATGGTGACGGCCCTTCGAACAGGACATGATGCGGGGCGTGAAGCCGCTTTACGCTGCGGGTTTACGTTGGCCGTTGGACAGCCGGTGCCGGAGGTGACGGGCGTGTCCGCGGAGTCGGCAAGCGAAGCGCTTTGGCAGATTGCGGGTGCAACGAAAAAAGCTTTCGTCGATTTGCAGAATGATGTGACCGTGGATGACGTGGCATTGGCGGTAAGGGAGGGATTTGATTCAGTTGAGTTGATGAAACGCTACACCACGCTTGGAATGGCCACGGATCAGGGCAAAACATCAAATGTGACCGGCTTGGCGATCCTGGCTGAACAAACCCAGCGGGCTATAGCTGATGTGGGGACCACGACTTTTCGCCCACCTTACACACCGGTTGCCATTGGTGCATTCGCTGGAGATAGTCGCGGTCGGTATTTTCAGCCGGTTCGTTACAGCCCGTTACATGAATGGGCTGTGGATTTGGGCGCAGAATTTCTTGAGGTGGGGCTGTGGTACCGGTCTCGATACTTTCCTAAAGCGGGTGAGGACATGGCGTCTGCGTCAGCACGTGAGGTGTTGGCGACGCGGCGTTCCGTCGGAGTGTGTGACGTCTCGACTTTGGGAAAGATAGATATTCAGGGCCCCGACGCAGGCGAATTTCTTAATTTACTGTACAGCAACGGGTTCAAAACGTTGCAAGTGGGTAAGGCACGATACGGTTTGATGTTGCGTGAAGACGGCATCCTTTATGACGATGGCACTGCCTCGCGACTGGCAACTGATCGGTATCTGATGACGACTACGACCCATAATGCAGCTGGCGTGTTGGCGCATATGGAGTTTCATCACCAGTGCGTCTGGCCTGGACTCGACGTTCAGTTTTGTTCGGTGACAGAACAGTGGGCGGGCCTAGCCGTTGCGGGGCCGCGAAGCCGCGAATTGTTGTCTTGTGTGTTGCCACAGATTTCGCTTGATAACGACGAATTCCCCTATATGGCCGCGGGAGAATTCATGCTGCAAGGGATGCCGCTGCGGCTCTTTCGCATCAGTTTTTCCGGCGAATTAGGCTATGAAATCAACGTGCCCGCTGGTTATGCCCGTGCTTTTGCTGATCATCTAATGGGAGTCGGGGAGGCATTTGGCATCACACCGTACGGTAGTGAGGCGTTGGATGTCATGCGGATAGAGAAGGGACATGTGACCGCCAAGGAGTTGAACGGGCAAACGACTCCGCACGACCTTGGCCTTGGCCGAATGGTCAGTCACAAGAAGGATTACATTGGCCGTTTCCTATCAGGTCGTCCTGGCATGATTGATGCAAACCGACAGCGCATTGTTGGCCTGGTTCCCGAGCGCGCCGGCGCTCGACTCTTCGCCGGTGCCCATCTGGTGGGGCCGGGCAAGTCTGCGATAGCGAAGAACGACGAGGGATTTGTTACCTCCGTTACTTACAGTCCGGCCTTGGACCACTGGATCGGTTTGGCACTTGTCAACGGTGGAGAGGAGCGTATCGGCGAGAAGATGCGAGCTATCGAAGGACTCCGAGGCATGGAAGAGGATGTGAAACTGGTGTCGCCGTTGTTTCTTGACCCTGAGGGGGTACGTTTGCGTGACTGAACTGATATTTAAACCGGTCATTGATTCCCCACTTCTCAGGCACCTGGAAGATGCACAGGTGCTGCTGCCAGGACAGACGCTTCCAGGCGTGGTCATAAAGGAAATTCATGGACGATCTTTGGCGCTGGTTACGCGTCGGCAAAACATGAAATTGCAGTGGGGGGAACGAATCGGTCCCGCGTTGGTGACGAATACTGTCGTTGCACGCGGCGCGCATAATTGGCACTGGTACGGGCCGGGAAGTTGGTTGGTTTGCGCTTCAGGACTCGAAGCGGGCCAGCTACCTGTGGAACTCGAAACCCAACTCGGCGGAGTCGCTTCCGTGGTGGAACTCAGTCACGCGCGCAGCATTCTGTCGCTTTCGGGGCCACAGGTGTTGTCGGCGTTGGCCAAGTTATGTGGGTTAGACCTGCATCCAAAGATCTTTGTTGTAGGGTCTTGTGCGAACACCACCATGCATCATATGACGGTACACATTGCCAGGGTGCCTGGGCGGGATGACTTTGAATTGCATGTGATGCGCGGGTTTGCTGTCAGTCTTTGTGAGGCGTTGGTATCCGCGTCGACCGAATACGGTTATCGTTTTGAATGCTGATGTGTGGACCCAGCGTGGGTGAACCCGTTGATGCTGAAGTCCCCGTGGTCCTGTCGACCTAATGCGGAAAAACACAGTGAAAGCCGCTGTTTGCCCAGAGTGCGGCAGCCCGTTATCTGTTGAATGGGTTGAGTTGGCTTCTCCAGGGCCAGGGGAGGTGCGGGTTCGTCTCAACGCTTGTGCGATATGCCATAGTGACATTACCTATATGAGTGGCGCATGGGGCGGCGATTTGCCGGTAGTCTATGGCCACGAAGCGGTGGGTGTGGTGGAGTCGTTGGGCAGTGGTGTGTCTAAGGTGCATGAAGGGGAGGGGAGAGTGTTTTAGTAATGCTGCTGCGGGCCTGTGGTGAGCGCTTGTTCTGTCGCAGTGGTGACAAGCCTTTGTGCGAAGGCGAAATGCCGCTGGATATTGCCAATGATTCGATTCGTTTGATCGGAAGCAAAATGGGCGGGGCACGTTTGCAGACCGATATTCCGACCTTACTCACTCACTACCGTAGTGGAGGTTTGAAATTGGATGAACTCGTGTCAGGTTGCTATTCACTGGAAGACATTAACAAAGCGATTGATTCGGTAAAGCGCAGTGAAGCATTGCGCAATGTGATTGTGTTTTATGGAGAAAGCGCCTGAAATCTGTTAGTCGAATAGCGCTGACAACTCATTCATAATGGCACCGCCCAGTTGTTCGGCATCGTCGATCGTAATGGCTCGTTGATAGTAATGAGTTACGTCATGACCAATACCGATGGCGATGAGTTCAATTGGGGATTCCGCTTCGATGCTTTTGATGACGCCTTTAAGGTGTCTGATCAGGTAGTCATCGCTGTTGGCGGATAAGGTCGAATCATCGACGGGGGCTCCATCTGAAATCACCATCAGAATACGCCTCTGTTCTGACCTCTGGAGCAGTCGTTGGTGGGCCCAAAGGACAGCCTCACCGTCGATATTCTCCTTCAGGATACCTTCGCGCAGCATCAGTCCGAGATTATTTTTTGCACGACGCCATGGAACTGATGCGGGTTTGTAGATAATGTGCCGCAAGTCGTTAAGGCGACCCGGCGCTGTCGGGGTGTTGTCAGACAACCATTTTTCTCTTGATTTTCCACCTTTCCATGCGCCGGTAGTGAATCCGAGAATCTCTACCTTGACCCCACATCGTTCCAGCGTGCGAGCCAGAATGTCAGCTGACATGGCAGCGACCGTAATGGGGCGGCCCCGCATAGAGCCCGAGTTGTCAATCAGCAGTGTGACGATGGTGTCACGGAAATCAGTTTCTATCTCCTCCATAAATGGGCGTGCATCGGTTGGATTGGCGACGACCTGGGCCAGTACGGCGGTGTTGAGTCGGCCCTCTTCAAGGTCGAACCGCCAGGAAAATTGCTGGCGGGCAAGCAGTTTGCGTTGCAGGCGATTGGCCAGAGGTCCAATAACGCTGGCAAACTGGGCCAAGCGGTCGTCCAGTCGTCCGCGAAGCCGTCCCAGTTCTTCTGTATTGCACAGGTCTTCAGCACGCACAATTTCGTCGAAGACATCCGTATAGGCGTTGTAAGGGTGCTGCGAATCGTTATGGGACGCACTAATGAAGGAGGCATCTTCGGGGACTTCGTCTTCGTCGATGGCTTCCATGTTTAATTCGTCGGCATCGCCAAGATCACTGTCCGCTCCATCTTCCAACGCCTGTTCCTGTGCTTGCTCGTTGCCCTCATCTTCGGACTGGCCCGGGTCAGCTGGATCCTCCATTTCGTCTTCACCGGGATCAGTGGTGGCCAGCTCGTTAGGTTCGTCGTCGAGAAAATCTAGTGAAGAAAGAAACTGCCGTACCTGTTCGGCAAATTGTGTCTGGTCATTAAGCGTGTTACGAAGGGAGTCGAGAGTCGCTTGCAGACGGGGTTCGATTAAGGGTCGCCACAGGTTGGCCATGGTTCGGGCAGAGATTGGCGGAGCTTCCCCCGTTAATGCTTCTCTAACGAGTAGTCCAAGCACATCAGGAAGTTGGTCGTCGGCGCGTTCAGAGACGGTCTCGTATCCTTGTGCGCGGCAATAGACGTCGCGAACAGCAGCCAAATTCTGGGCGATGCCAATACGATGTCGAGAGCCGAGGGATTCAACTCTAACGGTCTCTAATGCATCGAAAGCGGCTCGTGCACTCGGTGTGCCCGGTTGGTGCCGGTTATGAATCATGGAGTCGTGGTGGCGCAGCCGAAGCGCCATGCCATCTGCTTCGCCGCGGACACGGGTCACTCGATCATGCGCAAGATCTGTTGGTGGTACGGGAAGCCGCGCGTCGTGTCCGGCAAGTCCAGTCTTTCCGTCAGCGAAAGATACGGCCAGGTTGTTATCTCGGGCGATCGCCCGCATCGTGCCGGCGGTCGCGTGGCAGAAGTTGTCGACTGGGGGTTGCCGGTCCATCGTCCCTTAGGCCTTCGCGACCTGAACGCCGGATTCTGCCAGTTCGGTACCAAAACAGCGTTGGTAGAATTCAGCCACGACAGCCCTCTCAAGTTCGTCGCACTTGTTTAGAAACGTAAGACGAAACGCCAGCGCAAGATCCGAAAAGATGCGGGCATTCTCGGCCCACATAATGACGGTGCGTGGAGACATCACAGTGGATAAGTCGCCGGCGGCAAAACCAGCGCGGGTAAGTTCGGCCACTGCAATCATGGCGCTGACGGTTTCGTGACCTTCCGGGTTATCAAAATCTGGCACCTTGGATAACACAATTTGTCGCTCTGCTTCCAGCGGTAGATAGTTAAGTGTGGCGACAATATTCCAGCGATCCATCTGACCCTGATTAAGTTGTTGTGTGCCGTGATAGAGGCCAGTGGCATCGCCAAGGCCAACCGTATTAGTAGTCGCAAACAGCCGAAAATACGGGTGGGGTCGAATGACCCGGTTTTGGTCGAGTAGGGTCAAACGGCCGTCTGCTTCTAGCACGCGTTGAATCACAAACATCACGTCAGGTCGACCCGCATCGTACTCGTCGAAAACCAGCGCGCACGGATTTTGTGCTGCAATAGGTAGTAAACCCTCTTGAAACTCTGTCGTTTGATGACCTTCTTTCAATACGATGGCATCCTTACCAACGAGACTCACACGGCTGACATGACTGTCAAGGTTGATGCGGATACATGGCCAGTTCAGCCGCGCTGCTATCTGTTCCAGGTGAGTCGATTTGCCAGTGCCATGGAAACCTTGCACCATAACGCGGCGGTTGTGAGTAAAACCGGCAAGAATAGCGAGTGTCGTATCGCGGTCGAAGCAATAGGTATCATCAATATCAGGAACATGCTCGCTTCGTTGGCTGAAGGCGGGCACTTCCAGGTCCGCGTCGACGCCAAAATGCTGACGCACAGAGATATTAATGTCAGGTTCGTCAATCGGGTGACCTAAGTCACTGTTGCCATAGGTGGGTTTTGCCATTCACAGAATCCTTACGATCGTTATAGCCAATTGTCCGTCATGTCACGGCACGTTGTTTCACGTCTCAAGCAGATTGTAGACTAAAGCGGTGGTGGTATTGCCAGACACGATAATCTCAGGAGAGGTGAAGGCGATGACGAGCAATCGGAATTCAAGTGCACGGATCGAGGTGTCGCACACTGCATCGCCAGGTTTGTCGAGAGAACAGCGCGCGGCAATCGATCAGCCGATTGAGCATGCGGCCGGCTTGCCGGGCGAGTGCTACACCAGTGCTGAGTGGGCGAGAATCGAGCGTGAGACAGTGCTGGCTTCATCATGGACTTGTGTCGGTTATTGCCATGATCTTGCGCTTGGTGCGGTCCGGCCGGTTGATTTGCTCGGATTGCCACTGGTTATTGTCCGCGACGAAACGGGTAACGCACGCGTTTTCCACAATGTCTGCAGACATCGCGGACACCGATTGGTGACAGAGGAGGGCGTGACGCAGAAAGTCATTCGTTGCCCTTATCACAGTTGGACTTATGGGTTGGATGGCGCATTACACAGTACGCCGCATATCGGTGGGCATGGCCAACATCAGTGTGCTGATTTTGATAACGATGAGCACTCCTTGTGGGTAGTACGAAGCGCGACGTGGTTGGGCATGGTATTCGTGAATCTAGATGGGAGCGGGCCGGAGTTCTCCACACATATTGCTGAACTCGAACAACGCTGGTCGTCTTTTACTGGCGTCGGAGGGCTGGATAACGTCGAGGCAGTTGGTGAGGACGGATCACTGGAACTCGAGTTCCACGCTAACTGGAAGCTTGCGATTGAGAACTATTGTGAGAGTTATCATCTCCCCTGGGTGCATCCTGGCCTAAATAGTTATTCGCACATCGATGATCACTACAATATCGTTGGTGGTGAATGGGGTGCAGGGCAGGGCACATATAAGTTCACATTCAGTGAACGCGCTGGCATTGAGTGGCCAGTCTTCGATCAGTGGCCGAAGGATAAGTCGGCTCAGGCGGAGTACGTCGCCCTGTTTCCCAACGTCTTGCTTGGGCTCCACATCGATCACTTCTACAGCGTGATCGTGCAGCCCCTTGCCCACAATCGAACGAGGGAACTCCTTCAGATCTATTGCGTCGGTGACAGCGTGGTCGGTGACAAGCATGCGAGGGCTCGGCGGGAGATGTTGAACGGTTGGCGTGCAGTCTTTGAGGAAGACATTCGACCGCTAGAAGAAATGCAGCGGGGCCGTGATTCAACGGTATTCGATGGCGGTGCGTTTTCGCCCGTCCTCGATACAGCGACGCACCATTTTCACCGATGGGTCGCTGCTCGTTATCCGTACGCGGCGTAGACCCAACGGCGGAGACCGTTACACATCGCTGTCAGCAGCATGGCCTGATCCACCATAAGTCTCTCCGCCGGAAGCGAGATAGTCGAACTCTTCTTCGGTTGGACTACGTCCAAGGACAGTGTTTCGGTGTGGGAACCGTCCAAATCGTTCGATCACCTGGCGATGACTGTGAGCGTAATCGACGAATTGTTCAAACATGGGATACAGGTCCGGTGGCGCGTGTTTCAATAAATCTTCATATAGCGCGACGGAGCGGTTTTGTGTGGGCAAGTGCTCGGCATGTTCAAAGGGCAGGTACACGAAGGAAGCCGCGAGCGGATGAAGTTGTCGATCGTATTGTTGTTCGATCGCTTTTTCCGCGTGACTAAGCGCGAAAGCGTCGTAGGCAAAGGCGCGAGGGTTGTCGCGGAAAAGATTCCGCGGGAACTGATCCAGTACCAAGATCATGGCCAGCGTTCCTTCGCACGAATGCAGCCAGTGGTTTAGGCGACCCAGACGCGCGGCTTGGGGTAGGTTGCCGAAACGGTCTGCAATCTGGGCATCGAAATCGTCGGATTGCTTAAACCACGCACCCAAGCGCGCGACGGCCGCGTCGGAGTTGTTCAGCGCCCCATCAAACCAGAAATCGAGGATCGCTGAATAGGCTGGGTCGCTCATGGTTGG
>Ga0208879_1002630_pt1 | contig 15534 bp, 17 predicted proteins | sample Knorr_S15_td_Bot_FD_185605 | JGI IMG/M metagenome (GOLD analysis project Ga0208879, IMG submission 185605) | Marine microbial communities from Southern Atlantic Ocean transect - Knorr_S15_td_Bottom_ad_5009_LV_A (SPAdes) (version 2) | ecosystem: Environmental > Aquatic > Marine > Oceanic | place... | reverse complement strand
GCCGGGTCGGGCGGTAGCGGTAGCCAGGACGAGATACAAGTGTACGGCGGATAACCGCCATGGTCGACTTCAGCGGAACGTTGCTGCCGGTAACTACCCCCTTCGATCCTGTGACGGGCGACGTCGACGTCATCGCGTTTCGGGCCAACCTGCGTCACTGGTTCGAGGACCCGATCCGCGGCATCCTGGTCGCCGGGTCGACGGGCGAATCGGTCTTCCTCGATGAGCAGGAGCGCGTATCGCTTCTCGACGCGGCGCGCGACGTGGTGCCAGAGAATGCTCTGATCATCGCCGGCACGGGTGGAGAGTCCACGCGTCACACGATCCGCATGACGCAGCAGGCGGCCGATGCGGGTGCCGACGCTGTGCTGGTGAGTCCGCCGGCTTTCTTCAAGGGTGCGATGTCTCCTGAGGTATTGGCGCGACACTATGTAGCCGTGGCGGATGCTTCCCCGGTGCCGGTCCTCGTTTACCAGGTGCCGCTCCACCTGAGCACGCTCGAGTTCCCGACGCGACTGGTGGCGGAACTGTCGAGGCAAGGCAACATTGTCGGCATCAAGGACTCGCGTGGGAAGCTGGCACTGCTCGGGGAGTTGGTCGAAGCCTGTGAAGACGGCTTCCAGGTGCTCGTCGGCAGCGGTGCGCTGTTGTATGGCGCGCTGGAGATCGGGGCGGTCGGCGGCATCGTCGCGGTCGGCCTGATGGCCCCCGCTCAGGCCGCTGAGATTTCGGTGGCCTTCCGAGAGGGGCGCAGCGCCGATGCCGGACGCGAACAGGAACGCATCGCTCCTGTCCACAAGCAGATCGTGGGCGGCATGGGAGCTCCTGGCATTAAAGCCGCGCTCGACCTACTGGGTCTGCGTGGAGGGGTTCCGCGCCCCCCGCTGGCGCCCGCGTCCGAATCCAGAGTCGAGGACGTGCGCGGGATTTTGGATGCCGCGGGTCTGCTGTCCTGAGTCGGCGTCTGAAGCACTGCCTCGCTCGTCGGAGCCAAGGCGCATTCGGCGCCGCACATTTCGTTGACACCCCCGCTCGGCCCGCCTAGCTTCTCCCAAAGGATACATTGGTCAACGGGCCTTTCCCCGCGAGGGGAGGCCCGTTTTCTGCGCCTGGACCCCCTGTTCTGGATACATCGATCCACGGAGTACAGCCGCGCGGGGAAGAGATGTCATCTGAGGGTTCCTGCACCGTCATCGTCGGGTGCCAGTGGGGTGATGAAGGCAAGGGGAAGATCGTCGATGTGCTGGCCGAAAACGTCGACATCGTAGCTCGTTATCAGGGCGGCGCGAACGCTGGACACACGGTCCACGTCGGTGACGCCGAGTTCATCCTCCATCAGATCCCGTCCGGGGTACTCCACGAGGGCAAGCGTTGCCTCCTGGGCAACGGCGTCGTGCTCGACATCCGGCAGTTCTTCGAGGAGTACGATGCTCTTCTGAAGAGAGGCATCGAACTCGAGGGCCGCGTGGGAGTCAGCCGGCGCGCTCAGCTTCTGATGCCCTACCACCGCTTGCTGGATAAGGCGGTCGAGGATGCCGCGGCGACCAAGATCGGCACCACGGGGCGCGGCATCGGCCCCGCATACGAGGACAAGGCGGGTCGACGAGGCGTGCGGGTCGCTGATCTCGCCAACTCGGACCGACTCGCCAAGCAGATCTCCGCCGCCAGAGAGCGGATCGGGCGGCGGCTCGACCAGCTGGGGGCCTCCGCACCGGACGGGCTGAACCAGGCGATGCAGGAGGCGTTGGGGCTCGGCGAGCGGCTCCTGTCGATCGCCACGGATACCGGACCGGAGATCATCAATGCCCTGGCCGCGGGCAAGAATGTGCTGTTGGAGGGCGCGCAGGGCACCGCTCTGGATCTCGACCACGGCACCTATCCGTTCGTGACGTCGTCCAACACGACCGCCGCCAGCGCGGCGACTGGGACCGGCATTGGGCCGACGGCCATCGATGCCGTCGTCGGGGTCGTAAAGGCTTACACGACCCGCGTGGGCGAGGGCCCGCTACCGACGGCCTTCTCGCCGGAGATGGATGAACGAGTGCGTGTGTTGGGCGGCGAGTTCGGCGCTACGACCGGGCGGCCTCGGCGCTGCGGTTGGTTCGACTCCGTCCTTGCCCGACACGCCGCCCGAGTGAACGGGCTCACTGGGCTCGCGGTGACCAAGCTCGACGTGCTCGACACCTTGACGTCGCTGAAAGTGGCGACCGCGTACCGCATGTCCGACGGAAGCATCACCGAGAGTTTCCCGGCGGACACCTGGTCGCTGTCGAGCGTCGAGCCGATCTACGAGACTCTCCCTGGATGGGAGTCTCCGACTGGGGACGTGCGCAGACTCGAGGACCTACCGAGAAATGCACGGACCTATCTCGACCGTGTTCAGGAGCTCTCAGAGGCGCCTATACGGTGGGTATCCGTCGGGACGAAGCGCAGCCAAATCATCCCGATTTGCTGAGGTCGTCGCCCCTTCGGGCCAAGGTATGAGGAGTTCTGCTATAGCGCTGCGCTGACGATCCGCACGATCCAAGCGATCAGCATGATCAGCGTCGGGAAGAGCGCGAGTCCGACGGAGAACGTCAGCCCCATTCGGTATAGCGCGGGCCCCGTGGGGAGCACCTCGCCCTTCCACATCCGCGTGATGCAGACGTCGAGCACCGGCCCGATGAGGTAGCAAACGTTCGCCATGATCCCGAAGGCGACGATCGGGGCCCACATGAACGGAACGTCCCCGCCGAACGGCGGTAGCGCGGCGAGAAGACTGGTGAGTACGAGCGACAGCAGGCCAGCACCCCCGACGAGCAGGTTGTACGGGAGACGTCGAGCTTCCCACCACGCGATGATTTCCACCGTCGATCGACCAGCGTGCGCTGGAAACAGGAAGTCGGCCAAAGCTGTCATCGAAGTGCCTCCGCCTTTGGTGCGTGTGTGGTACCAGAGTACTTGACGATGCAGAGCTAGATCGGGAAAGAGGTCGGTGGAGGGCGCGCGGTCGCTCGTGTTCCGTTGCGCCGCATCGCGAGCAAGGTACTGTTGCTCGATGAATCCTCCGCGGCCGCGCGGATCGGCATCGCTGGGCGCGGCAGTCCTACTCGTCGGCCTCACGGTCCTGGCCGCGGGAGCGCCTACGCCGCCCGCCCAGGATGCTTGGCAATGGGGGTTGCCGGAGGGTGTACCTCCCCCCCGCATTCCGGTCGACAACCCGATGAGCCCGGCGCGCGTCGAGTTGGGTCGACACCTGTTTTACGATCGGCGCCTCTCAGGGAACGGTCGCCTTTCGTGCGCCGGGTGTCACGAGCAGTCGATGGCTTTCGCGGATGTGCTTCCGCGAGCGGTCGGCTCGACCGCCGAGGTACACCCCCGGGGCAGCATGAGTCTGACGAACGTAGCGTATCTCCCCGTGCTGACCTGGGCCAACCCGACGCTCCGTCGCCTCGAGCAACAGGCGTTGGTCCCGATGTTCGGTGAGGATCCGGTCGAGCTCGGGCTCGCGGGTCGGGGTGCCGAGTTGTTGGCGCGTCTGAGGGCGGTCACTCGATACCAGGAGCTTTTTGCGTCGGCCTTTCCAGGGGCGTCTGAACCGCTGACCATCGAGAACGTGGCGCGCTCTCTGGCGGTGTTCCAGCGGTCGCTGGTTTCCTTCGACGCTCCCTACGACCGCTATCGGAACGGGGACGCGGAGGCCATGTCCCCGTCGGCGCTCCGCGGCGAAGCGCTGTTCAACGGTGACCGCTTCCGTTGCGCGCGGTGTCATGTCCCACCGTTTTTCACGAGCACGACAGACCACGAAGGACGGGAGGTACCCGACATCCGGTTCTTCAACAATGGTCTCTACAACATCGGAGGAGACGGGCGTTATCCGCCATCGAACGCGGGCATCGCCACCCACACCCGTAGGGCGAGCGATCGCGGCCTTTTTCGTGCGCCGACGCTACGCAATCTCTCGGTCACGAGGCCGTACATGCATGACGGTAGTGTCGACACGCTCGAGGATGTTCTCGACCACTATGCCGCCGGGGGGAGGACCATCGACTCCGGTCCGTATCGAGGGGTTGGCCGGGAGCATCCCAACAAGAGCGACCTGGTAAGCGGTTTTGAGGCGACGCTCGAAGAGCGAGCGGACTTGATCGAGTTCTTGAGAGCGCTCACGGATTCGACCTTTCTCAACGATCCCAGCCTCTCCGATCCATGGCTTCGTAGTCCAGGCCGGGAGTAGCGTCCGAGGGTCACGAGCGGGAGTACCGGATGCGGGTCCTGCGGTTAGCTTTGTGGCTTCTGTTTGGGGCGCGCAGGTGGCCGCCCCGTGACCGCCTTCGGTGATCGCGGCGGTGGCGGTGGCGGAGATGGGAGGAGTTCCCTCGATGTTCGACGAACTCAGCAACAAACTCGATGGAGCGCTGAAGAAGCTGCGCCAACGAGGCGTGCTCACCGAGCCCATGATCAAGGAGGGGCTCCGTGAAGTGCGGCGGGTCCTTCTTGAGGCCGACGTCAACTTCAAGGTCACTCGCGACTTCCTTGCGCGGGTGCAGGAGCGGGCGCTCGGAGAAGCCGTGCTGAAGGCCGTTTCGCCCGGGCAGCAGATCGTCAAGATCGTCCACGACGAACTCGCTCACCTGTTCGGAGAAGGCGTTCCCACGCTTGCCGTCGCGTCCGACCCCCCGACCGTGATTCTCATGGTGGGACTCCAAGGGTCCGGGAAGACCACCTCGAGCGCAAAGCTCGCGCGACGATTGGGTCGGGAGGGCCGTACTCCGATGCTCGCGGCATGCGACCTGCAGAGGCCGGCGGCCATCGAGCAGCTCCAGACCTTGGGGGAGCAGATCGGGGCGTCTGTCGTCGCGGGGGAGTTCGGAGGCGATCCGGTCGCCGCCGCGAGGTCCGCGGTCCAGAGAGCGAAAGAGGCTGGACACTCGGTGCTGATCGTGGACACCGCCGGTCGCCTTCAGATCGATGAACCACTCATGGCCGAGCTCGGAAAGATCCGGGACGCGGTTCAGCCGTCTGAGATTCTGCTGGTCGCGGACGCCATGACCGGCCAGGAGGCGGTCAAGATCGCTCAGGGCTTCGACGAGGCGCTCGGTATCACCGGGATCGTGATGACCAAGATGGATGGCGATGCGCGCGGCGGCGCGGCGCTCTCCATCAGGGGCGTCACCGGCAAGCCCATCAAATTCGTGGGCGTGGGCGAGGGCGTCGACGATCTCGACACGGCCGACCCCGAGCGACTTGCGGGACGGATCCTGCAAATGGGCGATGTCATCGGCCTCGTCGAGCGCGCCCAGGTGGCGTTCGACCAAGACGAGGCGGCCAAGCTACAGGAGAGGGTGCTCGGGCAAGGACGCTTCACGCTCGAGGACTTTCTCGTCGCGATGCGTCAGGTGCAGAAGATGGGCCCCATGGATCAACTGCTGAAACTGATCCCGGGGGCGGGCCGCATGAAGATCCCCGCGGCGAACCTAGACCCCAAGCGCTTCAAGCACGTGGAGGCGATCATCCTGTCCATGACGCCGGAGGAGCGCTGCAAGCCGGAGATTCTCAACGGGTCGCGGCGCTCGAGGATTGCGAAAGGGAGCGGTCGGCCGGTAGCCGAGGTGAACCGCCTCATGAAGCAGTTCAAGGAAATGCAGAAGTTCATGAAGCAAATGAGGGGGATGATGGGCGGAGGCGGATTTCCGGACATGGGCGGCGGCTTTCCTGGGATGCCCCGGGCGTAGCGACCGCTGTACAGCCACCCTAGACTCGTTTATTGTTTACGTCTTCTGTCCAGCGGCCGCATTCGTCGGCCCCTGGACGCGCCACGGCAACTGTGCGTGTGGCGCATCAGTCGTCAGAACCCCTGAGTCATCAGAACGGAAGATCATGCCCGTAAAGATTCGTCTCCGGCGTATGGGCCGGAAAAGGCAGGCCCACTATCGCGTGGTCGTGGCCGACAGCGCCTCGCCCCGTGATGGCCGATTCGTCGAGACCCTCGGCTACTACAAGCCTCTCTCGCACCCCGCACGTCTCGTGTTGGATCTCGAGCGTGTCGATCACTGGCTCGGAGCAGGCGCGCAGCCGTCCGGCACCATGAAGTCGCTCATCGCGAAGGCTCGCCGAGGCGGAGATGCGAAGGTCGCGCTCGGAGAGGTGGACGCGGAGGCGCGTAAGGCGAGTCGCGCGGAGCAGCTCGCGGCACGCCGCGCCACAGAGCAGAAGGCTGAGGCCGACGCCAAGGCCGCTACTGACGCTGCTGCGCCCGAGGCTGAGGCTGCGCCCGAGGCGGAGGCTGCGCCCGAGGCGGAGGCGGAAGAAGCGCCCGCCGCTGAGGAGGAGGCTGCCCCCGAGGCAGAGGCCGAAGAAGCGCCTGCGGCGGAAGCGGAGGGTGAGACAGCAAGTGATCCGGGTGCGGAGGCGGGGGCTGATGCCGAAGCCGAGGAAGCTGACGATGAGGAGAAGTCCGAGTAGTCCTCGGACAGTTCTGAGTCATGGGTCGCGAAGACCCGCGCTTTCTCATCGTGGGGCATCTGAGCAAGCCTCACGGGACCAAGGGTGAACTCTTCGTATGGCCGCTAACGGACCACCCCGAGGGCGTGTACGCTCCCGGAGTGGTTCTGCGTATGGGTGCCGGAGACGCCGACGGGCCGGACCCGGACCTGCCACCGTTGCGCATCGAGACCGTTCGCCCACACCAGCGAGGCTATCTGGTAGGCTTCGCTGGCGTCGAGGACAGGAACCAGTCGCAGATGCTGCGGGGGCACTATGTCTTCCGTGAGACGGAGGCCCTCGAACCGCTCGCCGAAGGCGAGGTGTTCTACCATCAGCTACTCGGCATGAGCGTAGAGACCACCGACGGCACCGAGGTCGGAGTCGTCACCGAGGTGTACGAACTCAACCCGGCCCACATGCTCGACGTGCGGGGACCGGAACGTGAGTTCATGATTCCGTTCCTGAAGGACATCGTCGTGCAGGTAGACGCCGACACCAAGCGCATCGTGATCGATCCCCCTGAAGGCCTGTTGGATCTGTAATGATCCGCGTCAACATCGTCACGATCTTCCCGGACTTCTTCGAGGGACCGCTCGGGCTTTCCATTCCGAAACGGGCCGCCGAGGCGGGACTGGTGGAATACCGACTCGTCGATCTCCGTGACTACACGCACGACAAGCACAACACGGTCGACGATCTGCCGTACGGTGGCGGCGCCGGCATGGTCATGAAGCCGGAGCCTTTCTTCGAGGCCGTGGACGATCTGGAGCCCGAAGGCCCGATCGTGCTTCTCTCGGCGAGAGGCAGCGCCTTCCGGCACCGAGATGCGGTTCGGTTCAGCGTGGGGCGGGAGCTGACACTGCTCTGCGGACACTACAAAGACGTGGATCAGCGCGTGGCCGAGCACCTCGCGACTGAGGAGGTCTCGATCGGGGACTACGTATTGTCCGGTGGTGAGATCGGCGCGCTCGCGATCACCGATGCGGTGGTCCGGCTACTGCCGGGTGCGCTCGGCGACCATGATGCGGCCGCGACGGACTCGTTCTACGACGATGGTGCCCTCAGTGCGCCGTCGTACACGCGGCCAGCGGAGTTTCGCGGCCATGCCGTCCCCGAGGCGCTGCGGTCCGGCGATCACGCGAAGATCGAGGCGTGGCGGCGCGAGCATTCGGAGCGCGCGACGAAGCGGCGCTCCTAGTTCCACGAGAGGCCCCGCAACTGTTCTACGTCCAGGTTCCCACCACTCAGCACCGCGACGACCTTGGTCCCCGGTGGCGCGCCGATCATCCTCTGTAGGAGCGCCGCGACCGGGGCCGCCGCCGCGCCCTCCGCCACCAACTTCGCGCGGGCCATCAGCCAGAGCACGGCATCGAAGATCTGTTGGTCGGGGAGAGTGACGATCTCGTCTACGAAGCGTGAGACTACCGAGCGCGTGTTTTCCCCGACTCTCTTCACCGTGAGGCCATCGATGACGCAGTCGACCTGGTCGAGAGTGATCGTGTGTCCAGCTTCGACGCTGAGCTTCATCGCGGGGGCGCCCGACGACTCCACGCCGATGACTCGGACGTCGGGCCGGACGCTCTTTGCGGCCATCGAGACTCCCGAGATCAGCCCGCCGCCGCCGATGGGAACGACGATGATCTCGGCTTCGGGGTAGTCCTCCATGATCTCCAGGCCGACCGTGCCTTGCCCGGCGATCAGGCGCGGGTCGTCGAACGGGTGCACATACGTGAGCCCTTTCTGCTCGACGAGTTCGAGCGCCTTCTCGTTGGCTTCGTCCCAGATGGTGCCATGCAGTATGACTTCGGCGCCATAACCTCTGGTAGCCGCGATCTTCGAGGGCGTGGCGTTTTCCGCCATGCAGACGACCGCTCGCACGCCGTGCTGTCGAGCCGCTATGGCCACTCCCTGAGAGTGATTTCCCGCCGACGAGCAGATCACGCCGCGGGCCTTCTCGGCGTCGGAGAGCTGCGCGATCAGATTGGTGGGGCCGCGAACCTTGTACGAGCCGCCCTTCTGAAAGAGTTCGGCCTTGAGGCGGACGTCGAATTCGCTCGCTTCACTCAGCGAACGTGAGGTCAGCATCGGCGTGTGATACGTGTGCGGGGCCACACGCCTGCGCGCCTGCTCGAAGTCTTCACGGTCGAGCGTGAGTTCACTCATGTGCGGGGCTCCAACGTCGAGGTAGAAGAGGGTCGGGGGTTCACCCTCGGAATCGTCCTGATTAGTTTAGACGTCTCCCTAAGAAACGCCTTCGGCCGTGCCGTGGAATCCAAGATGTCTGACGTGATCAAAGAAATCGAGAAGGAGCAGCTCCGGAGCGACGAGCTTCCCGAGTTTGGCCCCGGTGATACCATCAAGGTTCTCTACCTCGTGCGCGAGGGCGCCAAGGAGCGCATCCAGGTATTCGAGGGCGTCTGCATCGCGCGCAAGCACGGCGGTGTCGACGAGACGTTCACGGTTCGCAAGATTTCCAGCGGCATCGGCGTCGAGCGCATTTTCCCGCTGCACGCCCCCACTGTGAGCGGCATCGAGGTAGTGCGTCGTGGGCGCGTGCGCCGCGCGAAGCTGTACTACCTCCGGGGCCGTCGCGGCAAGGCAGCGCGCATCCCGGAGAAGCGCATCGCTCGCTGAGACCGGTGCCGGCGTGAAGCCGGACGCTGAAGGGTCATCGCGGCCCCAGGACCTGCTCGAATACGAGCGACGGTTCTGGGGCCGCGGTCTTTCCGTGGCCGGGGTGGACGAGGCCGGCCGAGGGCCGCTCGCGGGTCCGGTCGTGGCGGCCGCAGTGGTGCTGCCCGAGGGTGCGTTTGTCGAGGGTGCCGACGATTCGAAGCAGCTCAGCTTCGCCACGCGAGAGGGGCTCTACCCGATGATCCTGGCCTCGGCTCTTTGCGTGGGCGTGGGCGCCGCCTCCACGAAAGAGATCGACCGTCGCAACATCCTGCGGGCGACGACGGTGGCCATGGAGCGGGCGCTCGACCATCTGAACGCGCAGCCCGGTCACATCGTCGTGGACGGACTACCAGTCAAGCACCTCGGGCGAGAGCATGACGCAGTGGTCGACGGTGACGCGCTGATCCACTGCATCGGCTGTGCGTCGATCGTCGCCAAGGTCATTCGGGATCGACTCATGCGGCGTCTGGCGCTGCGATACCCGGGCTATGGGTGGGAACGCAACGTCGGCTACGGGACCGCCGAACATCGCGCGGCGATCGACGAATTGGGCCTGACCCCCCACCATCGCCTTACCTTTACGGGGCTTCAGTTCTCGCTGGACCTCTGAGGCCACCCGCCGAGCGCGGGAACCACGAGGGAGGACCATATGCCGATGTTCCGTCGATTCGTGTTGGGTGCCGTGGCGGCGGTGTTGGCCTGCGGCCAGCTCTCTGCCCAGCTGAGCCCCGATCAGATTCGCTCCCTCGTGGCTGCCGAAGCCATTCCGTCGATCGAACTCTTCCGCGACTACCTCGGCCTTCCAAATGACGCGCACGTGCAGGAAGACATGGATCGGATCGTCGACTGGCTCGACGCCGCCCTCACCGAGCGGGGCTTCACTACCGAGCGCCTCGCCACGGCCGGTAACGACTTGTTGTTCGCGGAGCGCCGCGTAGACAACCCGGCGGCTACGGTGCTCGTATACCTGCAGGCCGACGGCCAGCCCGTGGACGGTACCGCTTGGCAACAAGAGAGCCCGTACCGACCTGTGCTCAAGCGAGATGACGGGGCGGGCACCTTCCGAGAGATCCCGTGGTCCCGTCTCGGAGACGGCGTGGATGACGACTGGCGGATCTACGCGCGCTCCGCGTCGGACTCCAAGGGGCCCAACATTCAGTTCCTGCGGGCACTGGATGTCATGGCCCAGGCTGGAATCGTGCCGGACTACGACCTCAAGGTGATCATCGATACGATGGAGGAGATGGGTTCACCGGTGTTGCCAGCGGCGATCGAGCAGTACGCGCAGAAGCTCTCGGCAGACATGCTCATCATCTTCGATGGGCCGCCGCACTACTCGGGTCGGCCCTCGCTCAAGTTCGGCGCTCGTGGCATCGCGACCTTCACGCTCACCACGTACGGTCCGAGAGTCCCTCAGCACAGCGGACACTACGGCAACTACGCCCCGAACCCGGGGGTCCGCCTGGCGCAGATCCTGGCGTCGATGAAGGACGAGCGCGGACGCGTGACGATTCCGGGGTTCTACGACGGTATCGAGCTCGATGATGCGACGCGACGCATCCTCGACGCGGTGCCCGATGACGAAGCCGAGGTCATGCGACAGCTCGGGATTGCGGAGATCGATGGCGTCGCTGCCAGCCTTCAGGAAGCCGTGCAATGGCCGTCTCTCAATGTGCGTGGGCTTCGATCCGGTTGGGTCGGAGACGAGGTGAGGACGATCGTGCCCGCCACCGCAGTGGCAGAGGTGGACGTGCGCTTGGTTCGCGAGACCGACGGACGCCGACTGCTCGGGCTGATTCGCGACCACGTCGAGACGCTCGGCTTTCACGTCGTTGCCGATCGCGATCCCACGGAAGACGAGCGTCGGACATTCGGCCGGCTCGCTCGCTTCGACGCCTCCGTGTCCTACGACGCCTTCAGAACGGACTTCGACTCGGAGCCCGGTCTGTGGCTCAGTGCTGCCTTCGTCAACCTCTTCGGCCAGGAGCCGGTGAAGATCCGCACGAGCGGCGGGTCGATCCCCATTTCACCGTTCGTCTCGACGCTGGGCGTTCCCGCGGTGACCGTTCCGACGGTGAACCCGGACAACAACCAGCACAGTCCGAACGAAAACCTCCGGATCGGAAGCTTCCTGGACGGGATCGCGATCGCGGCGGCCGTGCTGAGTCAGCCGTTACGACCGTTCGTCACGGTCCACTAGCGGCTTCCTGGGCGACCTCGCCCGTCTGACGCCACCTCCACCTCCGTTTCCAGTGGACCGTGCCGATGATGGTCAGGCATACGAGGTGTAGTACAGGGTCGAACCACCCTAGGGCGGTCTCCGTGGTGAGTACCGCCTCCAGCGCACCGAACATGATCACGATCAGGCCGATCGCCGCGTAGGAAGCGAAGCGGGGGACGAGCAGAACGATGCCCAGCCCCAACTCGCTCGCTCCGATGACGAACGAGAACCATGCGGGGTAACCCCATCCCTCGAACATCGTGATCCAGACATCCGGGCTCCCGAATTTGGCCCACCCGGCCAAAGCAGGGGCCGAACGCTGGCGAGCCCTGGGGCGTCTTCTGCCGAGGGACGTGCGAGAGCGGATTTTCGAGCCGGCCTTCGGCGACCTCATGCACCATTGGCTCACCACGTCCGGGAAGAGCAGCCGCTTGCCGTTCAGCGTGCGCGCGTTGAGCACGTTCTTGGCGTGTTGCTCCGTCGCGATCCCGCGGCTGTTCGTGCGCGGCGGCCGCTTGACCGGCTTTGGTCGCGCGTCCGCTTGGGCGGTCGCCATCGTGGCGACCATCACGTTCGTGCTCGCGAACGTCGCCCAAACGTATGCGACCTACGATCACTAGGCTCGCAGCCGCTTCAACTTTTGCCGGGTCGGTCTATCTTGATGTCAGACTCGGTAGCTCAGCTGGCAGAGCAACGGACTTTTAATCCGTAGGTCGTGGGTTCGAGACCCACCCGAGTCATGGCAACAAGCCAACACCTGCAACGCTTTTCTAGGTTGTGGAGTTTTTTGTGTCTGTGGCATAGGGGTTCTGAGGACCCACAGAAGGACCCACGATGGGGTCAGGACTCAGGAAGCACTCGCTGGCCGGGCACCCCCCCCTCTCTGTCACCGCTGTCAACACGCACCCCCCCCCCTTTCGACCACGCGGGGGGGTCGGTGCTTGTGCCGGGCCGCACACATCGCCGCCACTGCAATACCGTTCCCCGAAAAATTTTGGTAACCGGGGTGGGTCCCTTTTGCCGATAAGCGAGACCCCAGTGGGGTCCCCCCCCCTTATTCAGGGCACCACTGACGCTGAACCTATAAACAGACGTTGACGCGAATAAACAGACATTCGCGCCCAGTCGATCCTCCTCGTATGATGCCGAATTCCTTCGTGGAGGATCGCCCTATGTTCCGGCTCTCAACGCTTTTTCTTCTCTTAGGTTTCTTGATCCTGTCACAGGGCTGCGGGGGGGGAGACTCCCCCACCACTCCCACCACTCCCACCACTCCCACGCCACCTACTCCGGTAGCAACGTCAGTCACGTTATCAGCTTCAAGCGTGACGTTGGCGCTCGGGGCGACTACTCAGCTTTCAGCGACCGTTAAAGACCAGAACGGTGCCACAATGGCTGGCAAGGCGATCACGTGGGGAGCCTCAGACGCTGCGATAGTTTCCGTATCATCTTCGGGTCTGGTTACAGCGGTCTCGCCTGGTACGGCAACTATCACTGCCGCACATCTGACGCTTTCAGCTACTGCCTCGGTCATCGCGCAGACCGAGACCCAATGTTCGGATTTCACGCCGCCTGCGGGCGCGGCCCCGACGCCAGCAGGCGTGACCGACGATGGTGGCACGTTCAATCGCCGGCTGTTGCTCGCGACATCTCCAGACGGCCTGACCTGGACCAAGACGAACCAGGTCCTGGCCAATCAAGGCGACGCTCAGTCCATGATCGTCGGGCCGGACGGCACGATCTTCGTCTACTATTTGACCTACCATGAGGATTACCGGGACCTGATGGTAGCGGCCGTGTCGTCAGACAACGGCGAGACCTGGTGCCACAAGGCACTCGACTTCACATACGTCGAAGGGGTTGCCAAGGGGGCCGACCCCGCGATGCTCTCGCTTTCGGACGGACGTTTTCGGATGTACTTCTCGGGCAGCAGCGACAGCACCGGGGTCAAGACGCGGTCGGCCGTGAGCAGCGACGGGATCAGTTTCGTTCAGGAATCGGGCGTACGATTTCCGAACGACAACGGTCGCCCCATTGCGCCATCTCTCATACAAATAGGCGCGACGACCCATCTGTTCTGGGTATCAGGCATGTCCAACGGCCACGCAACATCGACGGACGGCCAGACGTTTGTCGACGTCGGCACCGTTGACCTCGGGGGAGGCAATTACATCGCGGAGAGTGGCCTCGAGTTCGACGACGGTTACCGGATGTTCGTGTTCGGTCCGCCGAACACGGACGGCCACGAACTCTATTTTGCGTACTCTGCTGATGGAGCGAGCTGGACATTCGAGCCGGAGCCGTTGCTGCCGATCGACGACGGTAGCAGCCTCGAGACCAACGGCATCCGCGGCGCGACCGCGGCACAGCTCGACGATGGGACCTACCTCATGGTGTACGCGAGCAATATTCCTTCCCTTTAATGGGTTTGATTACCCACCTTTACCAAACAATGTCGAGGAATACAAATCGTACAAAAAAAATATGATGGATTTTGTGAGAGCAAGGAATCACCGAATAAGGGTGGGAAATAGCTGATGAAAATCTTAGGCTACTGGTACGGTGTTGGATTCACGGCTGCTTCCCTACGGTTTTGGGCAGGGGGTACTACCCTGTATCGGACGGCGAAGTGATAGCAGTGCTGTTTGAGATGATCTGGATACCAGATGGAGGTGTCTGGATAGGCGAAACCGGGATCTGACGTACCACTCGCTACCCCAATTTTCCCGGTCGTTCGACGGCAAGATTTTCAGCAGGATAGGGGTAGGTTCAGGGCACCTAGCTTTTGCAGGAGTTCCTCTTCGATCTCGCCGGGGCTTCGGTGCATCTCGACGTGCTTAACGTCGGTGAACATCCCCTGCGTTCGTGCCAAGATTTCCAAAGCTCGAACTCTGGCACTCGCCGGATTTCTGAGGTTCATCGCTTCGTCCTGAAGCCGTTGTAAGATCCAGTCGTTACGAAGGCGATCCGTGGTGTGACGGATCGCTGAGTCCTCTTCTTCCAACCGTTCAATCGCCTCAGCTATGTGGGGTATGTGGGAGAGCCGATGAGCCTCCGTCCTGACCGAACGGTCGCCCATCCCATTCGCATGGTAGGCATTCCTGTAGCTCTCGCTCTTTGACATCCCACCTGCCACGAGTTCACAAAATCTCGCTTGCTTGGGGGTCAAAGTTTTCATGCTTTCTTTCCGGGCAGCCACCCGAACACAGCGGGAACGCTAACGTGCGGGCGGGCCTGCGTGGGAACGCAGTTCTGGTTCAAACCTGAACCCCTCAAGCCTCTTCGCTCAGGAACTCTTCCTGCTCTGGTGTCAGGTTGCGATTGGCCCTGTCTCTGTACCACACGATTCTGGTTCGCAGATCCTCATAAGCGCCGTACATCGCACCTTCCTTGAATAGCACGTCACCGGGAAGCTCGAAGAAGCTGGCTCTCAGGATCATTTCTCTCCGCTCCGTGGAACCCAGAGGCAGCGTCCCTGCCGTCCGGCGACACCACTTTGCGATGTCTTCGGAGGACGCAGGAGTCACCGACAGGTCGCCACTGTCGTTCACCCATATGTCTCCTCCGGGTTCGCTGATGTGTCCATGTTCACTTGGCGACTCCATGCCCGCAGGAATCGGCAATCCTCTGATGCCTTGGTTGTCGGTCACGGTGGTCACCCTCAGCGTTCTCATGGCGTTCTCAGACCTTTGAACTACGTCCACGGCGGGCCTGCCACAATTTCTCGCTCATCATCGCCTTGGCACCCGGCATGAGGCTAGGATTGTCCAGCGCCAAGATCCCGATTTCCATCGCTTGGTCCTCTAACATCAGCGGCTTGATCTCGACCGTCCTCCTCCACTCATCGCGGTAGCCACGGGCGTCGAGCCAAGCGTAGAAATCCGCTGCTCCCGGCTTACGACCTTCGTGTGCCGGTTCAAATACCAGCGTCATCAGATGCCGGACGCCATCGGCCTTTTCGCAGTAAATCTCACAAATCTCATCAAGCCCCATCTCGTCTAAGATCTTGAAGCGTTCACGTCTAATCGGTCTACTTGGCATGATGTGCCTCCTCGAACTTCTGGACGGCCTCATGCCATCGTGCCATCACCTCGTCACCCCAGTAGCGGACCTGAGCTTCAAGTTTCTCGCTGGGTGAGTCCTCCCAAGCGAAGAGCGCGATCATGAACTCTGCG
>Ga0208879_1002627_pt1 | contig 15549 bp, 12 predicted proteins | sample Knorr_S15_td_Bot_FD_185605 | JGI IMG/M metagenome (GOLD analysis project Ga0208879, IMG submission 185605) | Marine microbial communities from Southern Atlantic Ocean transect - Knorr_S15_td_Bottom_ad_5009_LV_A (SPAdes) (version 2) | ecosystem: Environmental > Aquatic > Marine > Oceanic | place... | reverse complement strand
TTGAAAGCTAAGCCATGCCATTTAACTGAATCACTTTCTTCAGGAGATATCCCCATTTTCTCCATTGCTATTGTCATTTCCTCGATCACCGAAGTCCGTAGGATGACATTATTCGTAATTTGCTTGGATCTATTGGAAATCCATTCACTCAAAGTTTTTCCTCCGAAAATACTTCTGATTATTTCAGCCCCATGTCCTCCAACCTCGATTACAGAGGGATTACTCCAGTACTGCGGCCGAAAATACATTTCATCATAATATCCCAAATCCGACAGTACCCAAAATCCAAATGGGTTTCCAACAGAAATATTCTCCACCAAAGCCATTTCTGAGCTGGCGATGTTTTTTGTTCTAGAATTTTCTTGGTTGAACACAAAACCAAATTTCTCAGATAGGCTCTTGACAATGTCGAAATCTGCTTTGCGCGAGGGGTGAGCATTTGTTTTAATATCCAGCGCTGCTAATATTTCTGGGGATTCTAAAGCGATGGCAAGGATTACCCTTGAGTCCAATCCCCCTGATAAGCCAAGTTGTAAGGAGATATGCCCAGAATTTACTATTGAATATAATGATGAATATAACATTATTGTCGATGAAACCAAAGCATCCGAATATGGAATGGAGCTAGGAGGGAATAAGGATCTGATATCCCTATCAATTGCCAACGCGCTGATAATTTCCCTTTTCTTGAACAATATTTTCCTGAGATAACTACTTCTTCCCAAACTTACCGATAGATATTTTCCCGGCGAAAGAAGATTGACTCCCTCAATTATTGTATTATTACTTAATGGAGCACTGGCAAATCCATGTGTCCATGCCTTGGCGATTGCAACGCGTCGATTGACTTTACAAGGCATCCCCAACAAACGCCGGATTTTGCTGATTAGATACATGGAGTCTGAAGCCACAACAATAGTAGAGGTAGAGAAATAGATTACAGGAAATAGTGAATATAGGTCATTTTGGATTGTTAATTCATTCTTTCCCCATGCAGCTAATACAAAGGAACCCTCTAAGTCAATCGGGCCTGATGAAAGGGGCTGTCTGATGTGTTTATTGTAATAATCTCTGAATCCAATAGCTCCCAAAATCATTACTTTTGAATCGTGATCTTGGCAGAATCCTTTGAAGAAGATACTCTCGCCCTTTCTGGTATTATTCCCTACAGTAACAATACTTGAAGAGAGATAAGATACTCGATTTTCAATTATTAGTGTCCATAGGCCATTCTTGTTCCGTTTAAACGTAAGTTCAGAATCATTATCATCGTCAATATTGGAAAAAAACTGGTGAATAACCTCAAGTTCCCTTTTTTCACCCATTACAAACAGGTAATTGGACATGCTCATCGCAGGGTGTAGTAATAAAGAAATTTTCGGATAGACTATATTCTAACTATCAAAGAAATTGTATTTACATCTAGAATTATCAAGCGTTCAAGCGACGAAATTCAAGTTGACAAATGTGAATCTGAAGTCATTCTTTGGTGGAGAGGAAATCAATGATTGCTTCAACGGCTTGTTCCTTCGGAACAATCATCTCAGGATGTATAATTGTAGTCTGCACATCTCTAAAAAGCCTCTTTTCCCCACCCCCGGAGATATTCAATACGACGCAGTCATCCACTCCGACATCACCTGATCCCACCGCTTTCTTCAGACTGGCCAAAGCGACAGCTCCTGGTGTCATGATATCAATTCCCTCTGTTTCTTCAAACAACTTAGCAGCAGCAAGCCCCTCGGCTCCTGTTACTATCCAAGTCAAACCATTGCTTTCTGTAAGTACATCGAATATACCTCCTTTAACCGAGTAGGCAGGTGAGGTGTTCACTAAGTAATCCGAGAAAACCGGCGTTGCAGAATCGGTGAAATCTTCGGCCAACAAGTAGTTCCGTTTAGCCTGCCATGCATTGTGTATCGGGCAATGCTCAATGTTCTGTGAGAGATGCTGCTTCGGAATAGGTCCAGCAAAAGTTCCACTCTCATGTGCTCGAACTGCCATCTCGTGAACTCCAATTGGGCCAGGTCCACCGCCAACAGCTTGGAAATAATGGTCTGGCAATCTGCCAATATTTACCGAAGCATCGATTATCAATGAACCAATCCCATCTCTTCGGGCAATATTTCGGGCTCCACCTTCTATTTGCCAACCCAATTTCTCTGCAACTTCATTGGCGACATTGATTGCGTCATTGTATCCAGCATCATCACCAATACCGATTATAGTTACACTATCCGTAGGATGATTTTCTGGCACCCATATCCTAGTCAAGTGTCGCTCAGCAATAATCACCAATATCGGAAAGTCTTCCTCTCCACCAAAAAATGTGAACGAGCGGCCGGTATTCCCTGCAGATGCGCACACCATTCCTTTGCACTCATGGTCACATAATCGCTGAAGAGTAGCAACTGCTTCAAGGTCTTTGAAAGAAGCGGTGGGACAAAGCCCGCCCCTTTCAGGCCAGTAACCATGGTAGGTGATCCATAAATTTGACAATCCAAGTTCAGCCGCTAGATTTTCACTTTTGTAGGATATTGTTCCCGCAACCAAATTAGAAGGTCCTGAAACTGGTAACCAATCTGCATAACGCCATATTCCATCCATATGTTCACGTACAGATAATTTTCCTCCTGGATACACTGCTCTCAACAACCCTTCTTGATGGTGTACCAGAGTGTATTCATCAGTGACAGTGTCCCCCGAATATAGACATCGCAAAGAATATGTCATATCGTCACATTCCATTTGGTATTCACACATCAGTCGTCCAGAGTTTCAACATCAGACGGTTTTCCGGTCAGGATATCACGCAGTTGGGCGTTATCGTTCTGAAGAGCGTCCATGAGTTCGTATTTGACTCCGAGTTCATCGGCAAGTACTTTCAGCGCCATCGAATCCTTTGGCAGACACTTTCCTCCAAAACCTCGGTTGAGCCCAAATATCGGATCAAGGTGACTCGGTCCGATGGGTTGCGCTTGTTCAGCAGTGATGATATCTCTGATTGCGCCCCAGTCCTCCCCGAGTGCCTCGGTTATGTCGTACATCTGGTTGGCAAAGATGACCTTCATGGCGTAGAAGGTGTTCTTGGTGTACTTCACCAATTCCGCTTGTGTGGGGGTGACATGGAAGGTTTGCTCCCGCTTGAGTACGCCAGCCTCGCGGTGCTGCTGGAAGACTCGCTCAGCCACATCAGCGTGGTGGGTGCCACAGACGAGGATGTCTTGGTTCCCGAAGTCCTCAAGATGGCGTCGCTCGACGAGGAACTCGGGACTGTAGGCGATCTTGAGGTGTGGATATTCCTCATGGTAGCGTTGGGTTGTTCCAGGCACCACGGTGCTCTTGATGACCGCAGTAAATCCGTCAGGTAGCCCATTGAGAATCCCCTCAACGATGCTGGTGTCACAGGATCCATCCACCTCACTTTGAGGGGTTGGCACGGCGATGTATCCCATGTCGACATTGTCTGTGACATCGCTCAAGGAGGTGCCTCTGACCGGGTCGTGGATAAACAATTCGTGGGCATCTTTGAACCAGTGTTCAATTGCACCGCCGACGATGCCTGCCCCGATGATTCCGACCTTCATCGCGCTCGGCGAGCCGACAATTGGTTATGAGCATGACCGAAGGCGGTGTTTTTCACTTGTTGCCACGCAGTCCTTCATTCACGATTCACAGTTATTTTGTCCGTTCATCGGTTTGATTGAAGAACACTGCGCGTACGCGAGAGATTGATGGGAAGCGACCCTGACAGCGTGCTTGAGTTGCAAGCAGAGACTCCCGCTCTATCTGCACCCTGGAAGATGTTGCGGAATCTCCACGCCCATCGGCAACTGCTTCGACACTTCATTTCGCGAGATATGAAGATGAGATATCACGGCTCGATACTTGGGTATGGCTGGACCATCGTAGAACCGCTGGCTCTCACCGTGACATTCTACATCTTGTTCGCCATTCTCTCTGATAGTGTCGATCCTTATCGCCCGCTGAACATCCTGTTGGGAATATTAAGTTGGGCGTACTTCGCTAAGACCACGACTCATTGCACAACAAGTCTGCAGCGGAATTCATCTCTCATCAAGAGGGTCTACTTCCCTAGGGAGATATACCTCTTTTCAAAGGTGGGATTCCATGCCGTCAATCTGCTTCTCAGTCTACTTGTCATCATACCGTTGTTGTATCACTACGGCATGACCCCAACACTCAACATTCTCCTGTTACCAGCAGCCATGATACTAATTGCGATGCTCGCCTTGGGCCTCTCGTTCTTCACCTGCATCATTCAGACCAGGATGCGTGACATCGAGCACATCGTCACGGTCGCACTGCGCATCGGATTCTACCTGACGCCGGTATTCTATACTCTTGACATGATTACGCAGAGCAGAATTCCAGCAGAGTACGCTGAAATCTACCTTTATCTCAATCCGATGGCGGTCTATATCACCATGATCAGATGTGCCTTCACTGGTCAGCCCCTCGACATAGACACGCTGAACCTGATCGTCACGATATCAAGCACCGTGTTGCTCTATCTTCTCGGCTCGATGTTCTTCATGCGTTCAGAACGCAGGGCGGTGAAGTACCTATGAGCGAAGTTGCAATCGAACTCGAAGGTGTCAGCCTCGACTACCCGCGTAATTTGAAGGGGGTCGGCTTCCTTCGAGAGGTTCTGACCGGTAGATTCAGCTCAGCTCCTGATGAAGATCACTGGTTCAGGGCCCTCAATGGAGTTGACTTGCAGGTCAAACGGGGTGAAGTCATCGGAATCATAGGTCCAAACGGTTCGGGCAAGAGTACCATGCTGCGTGTCATTGGTGGGATTTACGCACCTGACGAAGGCACCGTTCGCACGAGAGGCCGAGTGACTCTGCTGGCTGGCATCGGAACTGGATTCCAAGGGGATCTGACTGGCAGGGAGAACATCATGCTGACTGGCAGCATTTTCGGGTTCGACGAGAAGGCCCTGGTCAAACTCACACCTAGCATAATCGAGTTCTCCGGCATCGGCGATTTCATCGATTACCCTATTCGCACCTATTCCTCTGGTATGAGGGCACGGCTAGGGTTTTCCATCGTCTCACACATGGAGCCGGACATACTGCTCCTAGACGAAGTGATGAGCGTCGGTGATCACGATTTCCGTCAGCGTTCACGCGAGCGTATCGAGGAGATGGTTCTCGGAGATGCTACGGTCGTGATCGTGTCTCACTCCGTCTCCATCTTGGATGGCTTATGCGATCGTGTGTATGGCTTGGCCGACGGTCAGTTGGTCACCGATGGAGACAAGGAGGAGGCATTTGCGTTCTATCGCTCGGAGAATATAGGGGAATAATCATGGAAGAGAGTAACATCTCCAACATACTCAGTCCTCATGAAGGTGAGGATGAAGATACGTTAGTATTCTCCGTCGCTCAGATTGAATATCTTCGAGGGGAATTCGAGCGTCAGCGACGCTGGGTCACCACACTCTCTGCAAGGGAGAAGGCCGCTCTTCAGGAACTCGAGAACACTCAGAACTCGGTCAGTTACCGTGTGGGGAGGTTCTTGACCTGGCTCCCTAGAAACTTTCTAGGAAAGTTCCGCAAGAGTAAGCACAAAATCATCCACTTTGTAGAGGAGGACGACGCAGTCGATGAGACGGAGAATCTGTTTCCGTCATCACTCTTGATTACACCGGAGTTGCTTCCAGAGAGTGGACAGAGACTGAAACCAGATGTATTGGTTGAAGATCTATTGATGACTGTCAGAAGCCGCAGTTTGTCAGTCAATGCAGCCAGAGATATGATTCTTGATGCGTCGTATGGGATGGAACCAGAGGAGATCGAGGAAGCCTTGAATCGTTCCTTGAACCATATGTTGCGAGTTGGCGAATATCTTCCATCCGTGCGAAATGTGTTCATTGCTTCCATTCGTTCATTGGCGCAGCGAAATACATCAGCAGCTCTTCGTTTTGGGGAGAAGTGGATTGAAGAATTACCTGATGAAAGAGCATACCGCACTCTGATACAACTTCACGGGCGTTCAGGAAATTTCACTCGTCCAATAGAATTGCTGCGGCGAGTTCCAAGGGATGAATGGCGTAGAGTTCAATCTAGTAGATTCAGTACAGCGGCTAGAATCATGGAAGAAGGTCTTGATGTCAACTTCCCCCCATCCAAGAACATCGACTCTGATACCGGTTCAATCATCTATCACGCAAGCCAGAGCATGCCCCACACCACCTCAGGATATGCGATTCGCACCCACGGATTGGTCACTGCTCTCAATGACAAGGATTGGAAGGTTAGAGTTCACCTCCGACACGGTTACCCACTTGATCGGGGCGACTTCAGGGGAGAATCAGTATCGAGAACAGAAGAGATAGATGGCACCGACTACATCTTTCATCCGGCATCAGAAGACAGCATGTCCGATTTGATGGATTATTCTGAAGTGTTCAACTTCAGCGGGCTAGAGAGATACCAAGGACAAGCGGTCAGGACTCTGATGCGTCAAGCGGAGGAAACCAGACCAGCACTGATTCACTCCGCATCGAACTTCGTGGTCGGTCTCGCAGGTGCTGAGGCTGCCAGACTTCTTGGCATACCATCAATCTATGAGATCCGTGGATTTTGGCATCTCACTCAAGCCACCAAGAGAGCAGGTTACGAACAGTCTGACCACTATCTGTTGTCGGAAAGATTGGAGATAGAGACCGCCAAGAAATCAGATCATGTGTTCGTAATCACCAATTCACTACGCGACATCTTGATCGAAGCTGGAGTCGAGCCCGACAAGGTCACCGTTATACCCAACGCGGTTGACCCAACTTTGTTTGACATCTCACCTAGGGAAAAGGAACTGGAACGGGATTTGGGATATGAGGGCAAGGTCGTCATAGGATACATCGGTTCATTCGTAGAGTACGAGGGACTTGAACTGCTACTTGAGGCGGTCGCCAAGCTCAAGGGTGAGTTAGGTGACACTTTCCGTCTCCTAATGGTCGGCGACGGCTCCATCTACGAGAGCCTTCGCAGAATGACTCGCTTCCTTCAAATAGAAGACATTGTCAAGTTCACCGGCAGGGTTCCTTTCGATGAGGTTCAGCGCTATTATTCATTGATAGACATCGTCCCGTTGCCCCGTCTCGGACTGCGAGTCTGTGAACTGGTATCTCCACTCAAGCCGTTCGAGGCGATGGGGACTGGCAAGGTTCTCATCACATCCGATGTCGCTGCCCTTGCTGAGATTGTGGATGATGGTGTTACCGGACTTCTCCACCGCAAGGACGATGCCGATCATCTTGCAGAGAAATTGTCTGAGGCCATTCAAGATGAAGAGTTGCGTAATCGTCTAGGGGCTCAGGCAAGAGAATGGGTTTGTGAAACCCACTCATGGGAAGTGATTTCAAGAAAAGTAACGGATGTGTACGATCAATTATTTGGTTACCAAAGTAATGATATTGATTGAGTGGATGACTTGGTGACTTGGTTGGTTTGATATGCGTAGAGAATACACAATCCCCATCGAAAGGAAAAATGGGGTGACGAATGTCAGCATCACCGTCGACAGTGTTGACGGATTGCCAACGAATGCCTATTTCACAGAGCATGCATATGACAGGAGAAGCAGAGAATCAACTGATTGCGTTCTAGCCAAACGTGGCGGAGAATTGAGTATCTCAGACGACCTAGGTGATTCATGGTCATCTCTGCATCTGGATGATGTGCGAAATATTCGGAACACCTTCTGTTGTGACGATGGTACGATAATCGTATCAGGGGTCGATGTGCATGACCCTACTTCAAACCGAATCGTTGTATTGAAGGATGGATTAGAGTTAGCGTCGAACATAGTTGGTATGCATGGGTGGCATGCGACCTTCTCGATTGACGAAGCAGATGGTTGTATGATGTTCGCAGAATATCCTGCGAACAAGAGTAACCAAGATGTGAAGCATCCAGCTCACGTGTTTCGTTCGACCGATGGTGGGCTGAGTTGGCATGTTGTATTCAGAGTCGATTATCCTGAATCAAGACATTTTCATACATGCACTGCGATTCATGGAACATCTGGCCAATGGATAATCACGAGTGGTGATACCCCGGAACAGTGTCGCTTCTGGATGACCAACGACGATGGAGATACATGGCAGGAGATCACCGACCCGGAGCCCGCTGTGTATGGGGTTTCAGAGAGAAACAAGCAATCTATCCACCGGACGGTGGTGATGCATTGTGATGAGGAATATCTCCTCTGGGCAACAGACGATCCGATGGGCCTCGCTTCCGCGTATCATGTGTCATCAACTGAGATGTATGTACGTTCACGATTAGTGAGGGCGAAACGGCAAGCACCGATATCTGTCGAGGTGATGTGTGACATCGGCATGCATGTGCGAAGCATGGTTGATGTCGGTTCGGCGTTCGTAATTGTTACCGAAGCGAAGTATGTCGATGTCGTTCCCAATCCTCAGGTGTTCATCGTTTTCAAGGATGAAACCAGTCGGTGTCACCATCTATTTGACATAGATAATGTAGAAAAGAAGAGTACGGGGGCAACTTACTCGAAGAGCAGTATCGCATCGAAGGATGGCGTATTTTTCACACTGATTGAAAGAGGATTGTTCGCGGATGACATCAGTGGTATTTTGAGGTGGAGAATTGAATTCGATTAATCAGGTGGGGCCGGTAATCCTAGTGGTCGGAGCAAGGCCGAATTTCATGAAGATTGCACCGTTGCATGCGGAGTTGGAAAGGCGAGGCGTAGAGCAGATTCTGTTGCACACCGGACAGCACTATGACGAGAACATGTCGAAGGTGTTCTTCGATGATCTCGGAATGCCTCAACCGGACATATATCTCGGAATTGGAAGCGGTAGTCACGCCGAGCAGACTGCCAAGGTGATGGTCGAGTTCGAGAAGGTCTGCATGGAGCACAAGCCGAGCATGGTCATCGTGGTAGGGGATGTCAACTCGACAGTGGCCTGTTGTTTGGTCTGTGCCAAGTTGTGGATTCCCAGCGCACATGTTGAGGCAGGATTACGTTCGTTCGACCGTCGCATGCCAGAGGAGATCAACCGCCTACTCACAGATGCCATAGCCGACCTGCTTCTCACCCCGAGTCCTGATGGTGATGAGAACCTGCGTAACGAGGGGGTGGTCGAAGAGCGAATCCATCGCGTTGGTAACATCATGATCGACAGTCTGTTCAACAATCTGGAGAAGTCCAAGCAGAGCACAATTCTCACCGACCTAGGGCTGGAGAAGGGAGAGTACGCCGTCCTCACTCTACATCGCCCTTCAAACGTCGATGAGAAGGAGCCATTCGTTCGAATCTTGGAGGCATTGGAAACTATTGGCGCCCGTCTTCCAATCGTCTTCCCAGTGCATCCTCGAACAGTCAAGCAGGCTGAGAAGTTTGGCTTGACGGAGCGCCTCGAGTCGATTCCGAATATAGTTCTCATCGGACCTGCTGGCTACCTTGATTTCGTTGCTCTGATGGCGGATGCGAAACTCGTGTTGACAGATTCAGGCGGGCTCCAGGAGGAGACCACCGCGCTCGGTATTCCATGCATTACCCTGCGTGAGAACACGGAGCGTCCAATCACCGTCACCGAGGGCACCAATGTCGTAGTGGGTAGTGACACCCAAGCCATCGTGGATGCAGTTACAGATGTGTTTGAAACCGGTGGCAAGGCCGGTCGCATTCCAGATCTCTGGGATGGTCACACCGCCGAGCGTATCGCCGACATCATACAAGATAGAATCAGTTCGTGAGGAGGGGGGTCATTCTGTCTGAATTCGGACTTTCCCCCCTTGCTCAGTCGAGACTCGACGAGTTGAACACGATGTCACTGGAACAGGCGGCTGTATCATGTCTATCCGAAGAGGCAGCCGCGAAGATCGGCGATGCATCATCCGAGGAGATTATCAGAATCTGCGCTGAGGTATCCCGTTCCACGCCTGGTAGCAATTATCTATCGGACAGAAAAGCAGAATTCTCACCCCAACACACCCTCGTCACCGCTGAAGAACACATCAAGAATGGATTCTCTCTCCGTGGGAATAGATACACTCTTTCATGTCCTTTCGATTGGAGCGGCCCAGAATCAGCGGATCGTAATCATCGATTTAAAATCCAGTCGTGGACGATGCTGGACATGCTGCTTGGGGCATCGACGTTTGACCAAGATGAAAGGTTCGTCGCAATCCCATTTGATATTGCAATCGATTGGGTGAATAATCACATGATTGATTCGCGTGGCGACGAATTTTCCTGGTATGATATGAGCGTCGGCCTAAGGGCGAACAAGATATCGTACATCCTGAATCGAGTAATGAGAGATCACACTCGGGTGTTCGGAAAACAGCATACCCGACACCAAGACATGCTGAAATTGATTGTAGCAGCAGAGATTCATTTCGTTGAACTGATGGATGAGTCGAAATTGGCTGTTCATAGTAACCATGGTTTCTTTCAGATGGCTGGATTGTTGGCACTAGGTTCGTCTTTGGGGTTCATGGAGAAATCACCGTTGGCTGTGGGGTTATCTAACCAGATGATTTCCATGATGCTCGATGAGCATTTCACACAGGATGGGTTACACAAGGAACATTCCCCGAATTACCACTTTCTGCTCACTACTTATCTGCACCAATTGCTGGAAACGAAATGGATAACCAAGGGCAGCGCTTTGGAATCGCGATTAGTCAGATCCGAGCAGATTTCATCTAATCTGGTGATGCCAGATGGGAGATTGTTGCCTCTAGGAGATACGAAGCCGGAAAATGCCAACGATTTGGTATCATTCCGTATCAATCGCGATGCCAATGGCAGAATTTGTCCCCCCAGCGGACTCCATGTGTTTCCATCAGGCGGCTTGGCGATTCACAGCATTCACGATGATGAAGGGTGTGCGAAGGACCATCTGGCATTCAGTGCCCAGTTTCATTCAAGACAGCACAAGCATGCAGACAACCTTGGTTTCAATTACTGCATGAATGGCAGGCAGATGATCATCGATAGTGGAACATTCTCGTATCATTATGAACAACTAGAGAGAATGTACATCGAATCAACCAGAGCCCACAACACAATCGAGATTGATGGTTTGAATCATTCCAGATTTCTGATGGATGTCTATGGTTCAGCACTTACATTGGCATGTGAGGTTGGTCCCTGTGTGGTGATGGAGGGTAGAGTCCATCACAAGAGATTGGCACCACCAGAGATTCCGAACAACAAGATTAGGACCACGGATGCAGTCGATGTTGATGTGCAGCACCGTCGATTGCTACTGCATATCCCTGGCCAATTCCTTCTAGTTCTCGATGATTTGAAATCTGACAAATCTCACGAATACACTCAGTGGTTCCACCTCGCTCCTGATTTAGATTTCAGAAAAGAAAACGATGAACTGGGCGTGGTGACGGACAAGAAGAACCGGGTACTGTCCGCCCTCCGTTCGTTGGAATCGGATTCAGAGATCAACCTCACTCAGGTCAAGGGTCAAAAAAACCCTCATTTGCAAGGATGGGTTTCGTTGGATGGACAAAGCTTGACTCCTAATCAAGCGATAGGAATCAGAACTAATGCATCTTCAACTGTGATAGCCACACTATTCGATTTTAAGATTCATGGAACTAAGAAACAATATCTGAAAATTGGAACGAAAGGACGATACATCCGATTCTCAATCATTCAGGATTCAGAGAAAATCGATTTCATCATGCGAGAGGATTCTGAAGGTGGCCGCTCGATTGAATGCAGTGTAGGAGAAAAGAGTTTTCAGAAAACCATTCCAGCCGATGTCATCGCGGAGGAGATGTGAATGGGCAAGTCACATTATCCCATAGATCTCGGTGTTCTGACCGCCATCCGTCAATTGGCATCCCCGGGTTCAGCCATAGTGGAATTAGGTAGTGGCAATGGCACCAACCGTCTCGTCGATGAGTATTCCGTTCACTCGGTGGAGGATGATGAAAAATGGATTGGCTACTGTGAAGGTTCGAACTACATCCACGCTCCACTGGTTTCACTCGGGGAGGATGAGGAGGCCCCCAATTGGTATGACCCAGAAGTGTTGCGCGCATCACTGCCAGATGACTACACTCTCGTTCTGGTCGATGGCCCCTCTGGCGAGAAGGGTCGCGATGGTCTGCTGATGCACTTGGAGTTGTTTCGAACCGATGTTCCGTTTGTCATTGATGACACATTACGTGAGCATGAATGTCGAATAGCTCGAGAGATGGCGTACCTGCTCAATCGCCCGCTATACGTCTTCTGGAACTTCAGTGTGATTGCGGTGGAGGCGCTGCCTGCGGAGAAGATTGCACGAATCCAGCGCGCGGCGTTGCAGATACTTGAGAACGAGGAATCTCAGTATCTTGAGAAATACTACTCGCGCATTACTCCGATTACACCAATCGACCCTGAAGAATGGAAACTCTCGGTCGAGAAAACGAGCGCCGACCGTCGTCGACTCGAATCCATCGAGTCATCATGGGCGTACCGCATCGGACGTCTCATCACGCTACCACTATGGCCGATTCATCGCCTCAGGGTAGCGTTGCGAAAACGGGGGAAGTGACCGATGCGAGTTCTGCATGTGCTCGCCAACGGCCCCCCGGATGTTAACGGATACGCGGTCCGAACCCATTCTCTGCTTACCGCGCAGTTGGAATCTGGTGCGGTCTCCCCAGTCGCCCTCACCTCGCCGTGGTATCCAGAGCGAGAGTCGATGTTCACACCCTACGAAGCGGACGGAGTGACATACCATCGTACTCTTCACCCCGCCCACATCGAAAAGACATCTGGAGTGGGGATGGGGTGGAGCGCATCTAGGGGCAAGGCCAAGATAGCCAGATTGTCAGGAGACGAGTCCCTCGCACCATTCCCCATACGTGCATTTCGTTTCGCCCTCAAGCCCCTTCGCCCAGGTTGGGCCTGGCTGGAGGAGAAGATCCTCTTCCGTCATTTCGAACGGCGCATCCTCGAGGTTGCCGAACAAGAGAAGCCACAGGTGATCCACGCCCACACTCCATACAGAGTGGGCCTCCCGGCAATGCGAGCGGCTCGCAAGCTTGGTATCCCGTTCGTCTATGAAATGCGCGGCATGTGGGAGGAGACCGCGGTCGCCAACGGTCGCTGGAAGACTTGGGGTCCAGCATACAAGCGATTCAGACATCTGGAGACCAAAGTTCTCAGAAAGGCTGACGCAGTTATCTGCATCAGCGAGACCCTCCGCAATGAGGCGATTTCACGCGGAGTTGATCCGAAGCGCATTTCATTGGTTCCCAACGCAGTCTCATTGAGTGAATCCGAAGGTGAAGATTCGGAGTTGTTGTCGCAAGCCCGCTCTGAGTTGGGTGAGAGCACTGTTGTAGGCTACATCGGAAGCCTGCGTGACATAGAAGGGGTAGATGCAACAGCTGAAGCGGTTGCATTGCTGGCATCAAAGGGTGTCGAAGTCAAATTGTTCGTCTTGTCATCCCCCACCGGTCAAGAGGAGTTGCGTGCACATTGCAAGGCACTGGGAATAGAGGACCGTTCTGTGGTGATGGGACCCGTTCCCCATGAGCAGGTAGCTCCCTTCTACGACTTGATTGATGTGTTCGTCGTAAGTCGTCCGGACAGCAGAGTCACTCGACTCGTCACGCCCCTCAAACCGTTTGAGGCGATGCAGAGGGGTCGCGCGTTGGTCATGTCAGACCTTCCCGCACTAGCCGAGATAGTTGAGCACGGCGTCACCGGAATGTTGTGTCCAGCTGGCGATGTGGAATATCTCGCTGACACCATTCAATCTCTGATAGATGACGAGCCCCGTCGCTCTGAGTTGGGTTTGAACGCAAAGGCATGGGTCGAGGCCAATCGGACCTGGGAATCAGTCATACAAGGCTCGTTGGCAGCGTATCAGAATGTGCTCGCCAATCACTAATGGGAACCACTCAGTTAGTGGAAGGATCACCATCTCTGAAGTTGCACGGCTCGGGCGACAACTTGCCGTCCGCCGCCAACTGCGAAGCCTCCACCAACGCATCAGGGGTTCCACAGTCTAGCCACAGGTACTCGTCGATGTTCCGCAGGAGCGCCTTGCCTTGGGAGATGTAGCGGCGGTTGACGTCGGTGATAGTGAACGCACCTCCCTTCAACGCCATCTCCTCGTCCATGTAGGTCCAGAAGTTCTCGTCAAACAGGTAGATGCCGCCAATGGCCACGGATGACTGAGGACTGTCGGGCTTCTCCTCGATGTTTACCATCTCTCCTGACTCGTCAAACACCGCGACACCGAATCTCTCCGGGTCGTCGACCGTGCGCCCAAGCAACAGACAACCGGGCGCTTCATCCGCATTCCTCCAAGTGGTTACATCATCCTCTAGTTCGTAGGTGACGATGTTGTCGGAGAAGTAGACTAGCATCCTGCTGCCTTCGACATGAGGCCGTGCGAGGTTCATCGCGTGCCCCAAACCCAGAGGTTCCTCCTCGATGACGTAGTGGATGTTCTCTCCGGGAAGCCCGGTACCCACATGCTGGGCAATCTGCCCGATGAATCGGTTTCCGATGATGGTGATGTCTTTGACTCCGGCTCGACGAATCGTCGCTAGTGCGTAGTCGATGACCGGCCTGCGGTGCAGCGGAAGCAGCGTCTTGTGAGTGAACCGTGTGAACGGCAACAGACGGGAGCCATGTCCGCCCGCGACCAAGACAGCCTTCATCTTCATCCGCATCCCCGCCCTTTGGGCGGACCTCCCCCCTTTTATCGGTTGATGCTCCCTAACGACATCATTCATGGGGCTTTTCAGGACCACCAAAGTGGCCACGCGCAACTAAATCACCCAACTTCGTGACTCCGGCTTCAATCAGTTCGGGGTCATTTACCTCAGACCGCTCCCACCTCTTCTGGGCATCTTCGGCAGCGATGATGTTCGCCTCCTCCACAATCTTCTCGGACTTTGTCAACTCACCTTCTCGCCCCTCAAGTTCTGGACGAGGTGTCATTGCATCGACCCGTGAGAGTGACTTTTCGAAAGTGTCAGCACCCTTGCCCTTGGCCGGCCCCCTGGGGTCCTTTCCCCGAGTGCTGTAGACCGTGCGCCCCCACTTGTCGACCTCCTTGGCCAATTCACCGCCCTCACCCCGCCCTTCCAACAGGGCTTCGAGTGCGCTGGTGGTGCCGGCCAGGTTCATGATGGAGTCGATGAATGTCGAGGGGTCCCCAGAGTATTGTTCGAGAAGTTCGGTGACGGTCGCCCTGCCCTCGAGGATGTCGTCGACCAGCTGCATGGTGGTGTCGCAACGGCGCTGGACATTGATGAGAATGAGCAGGGCAATGGAAGTGGAGATGAGGAGCCAGGTGATCCGAGTCAACACGATGCCAAACGGCTCCTGCCAAATACAGAGGGGTATGAGGACACCGACAACCACCAGTTTGGGCAAGCCGGCACCGAGTAGTTCAGCCCTTAACACACTGCGTCGGAGTTCAGCGCGGGGGTCGGTGGACATTGCAGGACCTCAGGTCAGGTCTTCGGGAAGTGACCTAAGCCACTTCTCCTCTGTTGTCCTCTG
>Ga0208879_1002625_pt1 | contig 15552 bp, 12 predicted proteins | sample Knorr_S15_td_Bot_FD_185605 | JGI IMG/M metagenome (GOLD analysis project Ga0208879, IMG submission 185605) | Marine microbial communities from Southern Atlantic Ocean transect - Knorr_S15_td_Bottom_ad_5009_LV_A (SPAdes) (version 2) | ecosystem: Environmental > Aquatic > Marine > Oceanic | place... | reverse complement strand
AACATTTAAAAAATCATCTGTTTTATATGATTCATCATTCGTAGATTTTTTTTCAAACATATCAATTCTTCTTTATTAAAAATTAACATAGGTGATAAAATTACTCAAGTATAGTCTAAAAGAACAACCACCTCATCACAACGATCACGTCAACCCACCTCTCCCCCACGTTATTTTTCCCTTAATCGCGTATCGGTATCGTGGTCGGATAATCGTGATGAATAGAAAAGGTTTTTTCTTTGATAGAACTTTTAGTTGTGGTTGCAATCATCGGTATCCTCGCAGCCGTGGGGATCGTGGCGTATAGTGGGTATACAGCTTCAGCAAAATTGAAAGCCTGTGAAGGTAATCACAATCAAATTACTAAGTTTGTAGGTTTATCTTTAATGGAGTGCGGAGATCTTGGAAAACAGAATCTTGATTTGGTTAATACTGATGGTAACCTCGATCCTGTTAGTTGTAATAACACTAACGATACTCTTGCCAGAGAATTTATGAGTCATTTCGAAAGTAAAAAATTTAGGAGTGCTTTTGAACTTATTTTAATAACTAATGGCTTAAACAGCCATTACAATTTTTTCTTTACAGTAAAAAATATAATATTTGTAAAACTATCATCAGTTGAATCGTAACGATCGTAAGCAACTCGTATCTCCCAATTGTTATGTAAATCCACTTCCGCTCCGAGGCCAAATCTTCCGTGTGCCGTTGCATCATCACTCATAGCATGCGTACTTATTTGAGAAGGGCTTGTGGTATAGTACGCTTCCGATAAAGAATGATTAGTCCCATTTGCTCCAAACTCAAAACGCAAAAATGGCATAATTGTTCCTTGATCAATTTCGATTTCTCTATTGAGTGTTGTCCCAAGAGCAAAGGTATAAACTTGGATATGTTGTTTGTTATAATGTATCGTTTGACTTGAGCCGCTTTCGGCATACTCATTTAAACTGGTATAACCAGCATCCAGTCTTGAGTAAAAAAAAGTATCAGTGCTGTCTGGTGAATTATCGTGTGGATGTATGGTGTATTTCACGCTTCCAAATATTTGCTGACCGTCTCTATTAGCTGTATTATTCCCTGATCCAACTTTTCTGATAAAATCAATATCCAATTCCCCGTATCCAAGAGTAAAATCAAACCAATATTTTTCTCTTGGCATGATGCTCCCGTAGTACATAACATTAAAAGAGTCAGTATCAACGGTAGCATTATTGTTACCTATTTCAGTTTCCCGCCAAAAGCGGTTAAAGGCAATCCCAATCGTGGTATTGCTTAATGTTTTTCTATCAATGCCTACGGTTAGTCCGTCACTATGAATGTTTTGACCAAGGGCATCATTTGTTTCGCCTACTTTTCCTGTTGAAATATTCCCTCTTGTCCAGATCGACCATTGATCAAACAATCTTCCTGATTGATTCAGTAAATGAGGCTGTAGGGAATTTAGCACTTTCTTGGCATTTTCATTATTAACATCCAAGTCAAGCTTGATACCTTGCTTTGATATATTATGGGGAAGGTTGCGCGTAAATTCCATTCTTTCCGTAACCATATCAATGGAAGTTCTGATTATTTCCCGTGCTGTAAAAGATTGAGCATTATTAATTGCTTTTGTTGTTGTATCCCAAGCACTGTCAGTATTAATTGTTATAGAATTGGTGGCATAATTATTTGTATCCAAGGTATCTTCGTGATTGTATTCAATTACATAATGATCACGTTTATTAGTGGCGCTATACTTCACATCCCCCCATGTGCCATTTGCTCCAGCGGACGGATCATGAATTATTACTGCAAGTGTTTCTCCATTATTTCCATCATCATCGTCTGGCTGTTCTGGTGAGAGATCCTTATTCCAGTTATTATATTCAAAACCAGAATCTACTGTGCAAGAAGAGCCTTCATCTACTGCTCCTCCTCCTGAATCATCACAATAGAATATTTTTAAATGTTCATCTGATGGCCCTCCTTCCCAAAGCCAAATACCATCTTCAGAAACAGCATTTCTATCTGTTCCTCCTATCCACGCTGTTTCAGTACCAACAGGTGCATGCGAATGATTATCATATATATAAAATATAAATTCATCTTCACCTTGACTGGTAATATGCGCTAGATAACCTGAGAGACCAAGATATGAATCGTCCTCAGCAGCATTTACTACAGTTGACCAACTTGAATTTTCGTCACGGACAACTTTATAAAAGTGCCCGGTTTCCTTGTAATAGTGCACAGGATCACTGTCCGTTTCATAGGCTTTAATGGTGATCGCTGGATTACTTCCCTTAAACTGAAGGGTTGCTAGTGCTGTATTCACTGCAGCTTGTGTTCCGGTAAAACCTAATTCTGTTAGCGAACTGCCACTACAGTTTGAAGGCTCGTCTCCGCTTAAATAATCTCCACCGGTTTTTTCGTTTGCTTGACCATATCCGCAAAAACCATTGACAGCTGCTAGACTCGTTGTTGTTGTAATTTTGATATTGCCTGCAGTGGTTGAAACAATAACAAAGGCATTGGTAAACCCGCTAATGGCTGGCGTAGTGCCAGAATCAGCAAGGGTCACCCAATCCGTTGCATTGACGCTGTAATTGGAGGGCAGTTGGACACTATCTGCTGCCAGTGCGTTTCTTATGGAGAAGATAATTAATAATATATAAATAATTCTTAAGGCAGACATAAATTTATAGATAGTAAGGTTTATCATTTTTTTATATATATTTTTAGGCAATTTTTTAACTAGAAGGAAGCTCGTTTAATCTAAAAAAAATATATTAAATAACAAATCGCTTATTGTTTTCCCTCTAGCCAACTTCAATATCAGAACTTATTTTAACTCAATACTATTAATCGTAAAACAATATAAAAATTATTTCAAAAAATAGGATATTATTAATGTTTAGTAATAATTCAAATAAATAGTAAAATGAAGAAAATGTTAGAAATATTAACTTATATACTAATTGCATACTTAGTACTTTTGATATTTTTATTTGTATTTCAAAGATCATATTTGTATTTTCCTGATAAAGAAACAATTCCTCTTCATTATTTTGATGAATTTAATATCGAGGAAATTAAACATACTACTGATGATGGGCTAACTCTTGCAGGATGGTATAAAGAACCGGATACTAATAATACTAATGTATTTTTATTGATGCACGGGAACGCAGGACACGTGGGTCACCGGGTTGAAAAATTTCGCAAAATTTTAGAAGCAGGATATGGTTTCTTTTTTTTAGAATACAGAGGGTATGGAGGAAACCCGGGCAAGCCAACAGAAAAAGGATTGCATCTTGATGCAGTATCAGCATTGAATTTTTTAAGAGAACAAAAAATACCAGACCAAAAAATTATTCTCTACGGAGAATCGTTGGGAACTGGAATAGCAGTACAATTAGCAACAACAATAAAGGCAAAAGCTATCATACTAGAAACTCCTTATACATCGATGGCAGAAGTTGCCCAGCAGCACTATTGGTATTTGCCTGCCAAATGGTTAATTTTTGATCGTTTTGAATTATTAGGTATTATTGGAAATATCCAATCGCCTTTATTAATTCTGCATGGAGAGAAGGATAAAATTATAGATATTTCATTTGGTCAAAAAGTATTTGAAGTTGCGCCTCAGTCAAAAGAAGCAATATTTGTTCCCCATGCTGGTCATAACAATCTTTTTGATTTTAAAGTAGATGAAAAAATATTGCTTTTTTTAGAAACATTATAAAATCTAAATAATTTTACCAACTAAATTATTAACTATTTTAAGAATATTAAACTATCCCCCAACAACTGAGCCAGCATTAAAGATAGGCATATACATAGCGAGCAATAAAAAACCAATGAGTGTTCCAATTAAAACAATCATTATCGGTTCAATAGCAGTTGATAAAGTTTGTACCGCATTATCAAATTCTTCCTGATAATAGTTAGCAATGGATATAAACATTTCCTCTAGATTCCCCGTTTTCTCTCCTACTGCAATTAATTGACCAAACTGAGGAGGAAAAACAGGTTCTTTTAAAAAAAGTTTGGATAAATCTATTCCTGAAAATACACCACGTTTTACATTTTCTATCGCATCGGAAACTATTAAATTATCATTGGTTTCTTTCACTATTTCTAAAGTCTCAATTATACTTACGCCAGCGGCAATTAAATTTGACATTATTAAAGCTACCCGTGCATAAATTGACTGGGCAATTAGATTGCCAAAAATTGGTAATTTAAAACTTAATTTATCTATTATTCTTTTAAATTTTGGAAATCTTTTATTAGCAAATCCAAAAAGATAATATGCGAGACCTAAAATAACAAAAGACATTACTCCTGCCATGGATTGAACAAAATTACTTGCTGAAATAATCATTTTAGTAAGGCCTGGTAAAGGAACGCCCATACCTCCATACATTTCTTCGAATATAGGGACAACTTTTAACAACATAAATACTGTGATGCCTCCTGCGACAAAAAAAAGTATTTTAGGATAAAAACTAGCACTTTTGATTTTTCGTCGAATATCTTCTCGTCGTTCAAGAATTTCCGTTAATTTGGTTAAAAAAATATCAAGTTTACCACTTGCTTCTCCTGCCTTAATCATATTCACATAAATTTTATCAAATACAGCTGGATTCTTAGCAAAACACTTACTGAGAGATGTGCCAGCTTCAAGGTCTTTTGTTATTTGATTAATTATTAATTTTAATCTTTTATTTTCTGTTTGTTCTGCCACCATTTTAAAACTATCGAGGATCGGGAGACCAGCTTTAATCATAGTGGATATTTTTTTACTAAAAAGGCTAAGATCAGCTGTTTTAACTTTACCTATAAATAAATTACCCAAAAACCCTTCTCCTTGACCTGCTTTCTTTGGTTTCTTAATCTTTTGACCTTTTACAAGGGTCATTGAAGTAATAATAATCTTTTTTTCTCGGAGTTTAAAAGACGCCTCATCTTTATCTAAAGCCTCAATTATGCCCTCAGTATATTTGCCCTCTGCAATGCCTTTGTATTCGAAAGATACTGTTTGTGTATTCATATTTAAACTGCCAAGACTCTTTCAAATTCTTCGAATGAAATGACTCCTTCAACAAGATACGAGCGGCCCATCTCTTGCATGGTCACAAATTTATCTTTTGCCGCTATTACTTTTAACTCAGTAATATTTTTATTTTGTAGAATTGCATTCTCCATATTTTCAGAAATCTCAAGAATTTCATAAATTCCCTGTCTTCCTTTACAGCCTGTATCTTTGCATTTGGAACAACCTTTCCCTTTATACACTTTTGTGCGCGAAGCTTTATCTGTTGTAAAACCAATACTGGTAAGATGTTCAGGGGTAATTTTGTCATCTTCTATTTTGCAATCAATGCATATTTTTCGCCCAAGTCGTTGGGCGATTATAAGAGTCAAGGCTGATGCTATTAAATAACTAGGAACGCCCATATTGATTAGTCTTGAAATAGTATTAACTGCATCATTAGTATGAAGGGTGCTTAAAACCAAGTGTCCGGTTAATGCAGCTTTAATGGCGATTTCTGATGTTTCCTTATCACGTATCTCCCCAACTAAAACTACATCAGGATCTTGACGTAAAAAAGAGCGAAGAGCTGTAGCAAAGTCAAAACCTATCGAATCCTTCATCTGGGTTTGTCCAATACCCTGTAATTCATATTCCACAGGATCTTCAGCAGTTAAAATATTAATATCTGGTTTATTAATTTCACTAAGAGCTGCATATAACGTCGTAGTTTTACCACTTCCTGTTGGACCAGTGACAAGTATTAATCCCTGTGGGGATTGAATAGAATCCATAAATAATTTAAATTCACGAGGAGGAAAGCCTAATTTTTTCAAATCAATATTAATGGAATCTTTTCGTAGTAAGCGCATCACACATCGCTCCCCGCGAACGTTTGGAAGAATAGATAACCTAATATCGACATCAATATCTTCTCTCTCACTAATAAAGCTAATTGCTCCGTCTTGTGGAAGACGGTGTTCAGCAATATTTAATTCAGACATAATTTTAAGACGGGTGACCACAGCAGCATAGTTTGATTCTAAAAATTCTGTAAAATCATTTTGTAACGTTAACACGCCATCTTCGCGAAAACGTACTTGAGCTAAATCGCGGAATCGTTCAATATGAATATCACTTGATCCAGAGTGAAAGGATTTTATAAGCACATCATCAACAAACGCCTCAACGTCTGATGATATTTCTTCATCTTCTTCAAGCTCAAACCCTTCATTGTCATCTCTTTTATACTGTGTGTCACCAGACTTTTTTGAATCCCATTTTTTTGTTTTCTTTTTCTTTTTGCTGTCTTTATTACCAGCAGGTTTAGTAGGTTTTGTGGCAAAACCGGACCATTCAAATGCTTCGGATAAATTAGTAAATGTAGTAACTGTAAAATCAACTTGTAATTTAGTAAGGAGTTTTAAATTGGCTGCAAGCGAAATAGCAGCTGGATCTACAATGGCTATACTTACATATCCTTTATTTAACGCATACGGGAGCACATGATTTGTTTTTATAAAAGATTCTGGGAGTAATTTAGTTTGTGCTAAATCAATATCATTTTGTTTTAATGAAACGAAGGGCAAACCGTTATTATCAGCAATGACTTTGGCTATTTGTTCTTCATTTGTTGAATTATTTTCAATTAAAATGCCAATTATATTTTTTCCAGAATTTGCACTGCTACTTTTTGCTTGATCAAGAGATTCTTGTTTTAATAATCCTTTAGCAACAAGCAAACCACAGATACTGGTTACACTATTATTTGAAATTGTCAGGGCCATATAGAATACTTATTATTATACGACTTTTGGTGCGATAAAAATTAATACTTGTTCTTGGTTGTCAACCTTTGCATCTGAGCGGAAAAATCTACCTATAAATGGAATATCTCCTAAAAAAGGGACTTTAGTCTCTGATTGTGATTCAGTATTGGAGAAAACACCGCCAATTACTACCACGTCTCCATCTTTTACAATAAGACTCGTATCAATCTCAAGCGTGGAGATAGGAGGATTTGATCCGGAACCAGAAGGGCTATTATTACTTACAGAAAGGATGATTAAGATGTTTCCATCGCCAACTATTTGAGGTGTTACTGTGAGTTCAAGCGCTGCATCTACTAATTCAACTCCCGCATTATCTCCTGTGCCAATATAGGCAATTTGGGTACCACTTGTAATTTTAGCCTCTTGATTGTTCAAAACAAATACTTTTGGATTATCAATAGTTTTAGTCAATCCTTGAGACTGCATTGTAAAAATTTCAGCTTTTATCTGGGCAAAACCAATATCTGCAATAATACCTAAGCCAAAGGTTGGATTGGCAATTGAAAAATCTGTAATCCTGTCTTGATTATAGGAATCTGTATCAGCAGCTGTGGCAAAAGCTTGGGTTTCTGCTGATCCAGAATTTGCTTGTCCTGGACCTACTTGTGTACCTCTTATGTCACGAATTCTTTCATCGCCTGTAATTAAAGGAATATTAGCTGCTCCTCCTAGTCGTGCCCCTAACTCTTCTTGAAATGTATCGGTTGCTTTTACAATAATTGCTTCAATTAAGACTTGTTGGACAGGAAGATCTACTTCATTAATTATTTTTTCCACAAAAATTAAATCTTCTTCTGTTCCATTTGCTATAATTGTATTTTGACTAGGTTCAGCCATTAATTTTATAGAAGAAATCGTGCTTGCAGCAGTCTCTCCTTCACCAGCCTGTCCTCCAAGTAAAGCTTCATTGAGACGTTTCAGCATTGTTTCTGCTTTTATATAATAAAGTTGGAAAACAGCTGTTAATTTAGGAACTAGACTGGCTTGATAATCTAATTGATCATTCAGAGTTTGTAATCGTTCTTTATCGTAGGTTATTTGTTCTCTTAGAATATCCTTGCCATGAATTCTAATTAATCCTGTTTTATTATCAATAGCCCAAGTTAAACCTTCAATATCTAAAATTGATTTAAGAGCTATTTTCCATGGAATGTCTCGTAACTCAATATTCAGTATCGCTTGTACTTCTTTTCCTACCAAGATATTTCTATTAGTAATTTCAGCGAATACCTGCATTACTTCACGTATATCTGTATTTATAAAACTTAGTGTTACAGGAAAGCTTTCATATAAATCAGTATTCAAGCTAGCAAGCAAAGGTGCGTTTGGCTCACTTGTATTAATAATTTTTTTTCTATTTAGACTTAAGTCCTTGTTTGAAATTTCACGCTTAGGACCAAATTGGGCAAGTCTCTCAACTTTTTCTTTTTGATTTTTTACTATTTCAATAATTTGTTCATCACCTTGGATATTTTTTTCTTTCTCAATACCTTCCTCAAATATAACGCGTGTATTTTTTTCATTCTCACCTTTTTTTGGAACAGTATAAGGATCGGTGCACGCTACTAACATTATTAATATTAAAAAAACTGCAATAGTCTGAAATTTTAATAAAGGATGTTGAAAATTAATATTCATCATATCAATTTTTTTCTTTCAGCATAGGTGAAGAAATATAACCATCTTTTCCTTCTTTTGTAAATATTTTATGCCAACCCTGCACAGTATCTAGCACATTGATTGTGCTGCCTTCTATTAAAACACCTATGATAGAAGAGTTTGGACTTGGCATTTCTCTTATATTCACATCTTCTATTGCAACCATTAGGTTATCACCATTTATATCATTTGTCTCCGAAACATTCTCAGTTGACTGTGTTATTGTACTAACTTGATTATTGGTGCTTTGCTCATTCTGCCCTTGCGACGATGATGCTTCTGTGGATGATTGAATTAACAGCTGACTTTCAAGATTTGTAATCAATTCCTGTTTTGCATTTAGTTTTTCATTAAAATCACCTAATATTGTATCTAGATTATTTTGTAGAGAATCAATTTGCTTATCTTGTATAGAAATTTTATTTTCCCCATCATTAATAATTTTAATTTTATTTTCTAGTGTAGCGTTCAAGGAAGTAATTGTATCTTGAAGGTTTTGAACATCGGCATCATCACTACTTGCTGTTGTATCTTGCTTAGCAGTGCTATTTTGCAATTCTTCTTCTAATTGATTTATTAACAGCTGACTTTCAAGATTTGTAATCAATTCCTGTTTTGCATTTAGTTTTTCATTAAAATCAATTAACATTGTGTCTAGATTATTTTGTAGAGAATCAATTTGCTTGTCTTGTATAGCAATTTTATTTTCCCCATCATTAATAATTTTACTTTTATTTTCTAGTGTAGCGTTCAAGGAGGTAATTGTATTTTGAAGATTTTCAATATCAGTGCTATCACTACTTGGTGTAGTATCTGTATTAGCAGCACTATTTTGCAATTCTTCTTGTAATTGATTTATGTTTGCTTGTTTCTGATTAATAGTTTCTTCTTGAGTAGTAATAGTGTTTTGAAGTTCTGGTATCGAAGTTTGCAATTCTTGAATTTGTTCATTAAGAAAAAGAATTTCATCGTCAAGAACTATATTGGAATCAGAAAGAACTTGGATTTCATTTTTAAGACTAAGATTATCAACCTCCAATACAGCAGTTTCATTTTCTAAATCTTCTACATAATGGGATAACTGCTCTGATACTTCAACTTCTGCATTTAATGGCTGGTCTTCATCCATAGCCTCAAATGATTCTTGCAACATATCAGCTATTTTATTTTCTACAATAAAAGGCGAGTAACCAACTTGGAAACGATAAATCCCTTTTTCATCTTCAAAGGTAACTCTTCCTCTTTTATCAATATCTGTAACAAAACCACAGTCTAGACCTAAACAATCATTAAGGCTTAATAAAAATTTAACATTTTCATCAATTGAAACAAACATCATCTTGGTTTTATTTGGGGACTTAATGAGACCTTGCATTGAGTACCGGGTAATAGCATAGCGTGTATTAATAGGTTGATCTAAGGCTACAGTTGTATCTGATTGAGATGATATTTCTTGATCAATTATAGATGCCTCTGGTTCAGTTATTTTAATATTGTCATCAACAGTTAAAATAGTGTTATCAAAAGGATCATTGCCTTCAGCAAAACCCAATAATGGCCTTAGTAAAAAAAGCACAAAAACAGCCATTATCCAATAATGATTCATTCTAGAAATTTGTATCATCGCGCAGGCATCCTTACTAGTGAAATTTTGACACTAGCTATTATGTTTCGAGATTTGGTTGTTTTAACCTCTTCTTTTTCAAAAACAATTAATTTATCAAGTTCAGCTATTTCCTCTTTCAACTTTAAGTAGTTTGGAAATTTACCCTCTATATCATATTCTACAAAAATTTTATAATAGTCAACGGGGAGATTTGAATCTGCAGACGCATTTTCTCGTATAGCCTCTTCTTCTCCGCGAATTAATTTTATAACTTTTAATTGATTTCGCAGAGCAGAGAAACTGATGAGCTGATATAATTCTTCTACTTCTTGTTCTGAGACAAATAATTTGAATTTCTCTTCTCGTTCTATTTCTAATTCTTCAACTTTTTTTGTCAAAGCATTTATTTGACTATTCATCTTATCAGTTTCAGATAATTTATCATATTTATCTAGGATCATATTTTCTTGTTTTGTAAAAAAAGGTTTGATGAGAAAAAAGTACGATAGAATAAAAATGCAAACAACTGCTACTATAATGATAAGACCAAGATAGTCTTTAATTGTTTTCGCTTCACCGGAAGCAGCTGCTTTGTTTTTAGAAAATAAGTTTTTTAAATCCATTACAATTTACTCTTTAATTTTCCTCAGGTATAATATCTTTTGCAATAACTGATATTTCAAAATATTTTACATCACGACTATTCTCTCCGCTATTAACGGTTTTAACTTTCATACTAATAAGCGATGCTTTTTCAATGGTTTCCTTGGAATTTAATGCATCAATTAAATCAATAATAGGGCGATCCTCTATTGATTGACCTTCTACTACAAGTGTATTGTAGTCTTGCTCAGAAGTACGAATGCCAACCAAAACGACATTTTTTGGAACTGCTTGAGTAATTTCTCTAAACATAATAAAACTACTTCTTGAATTTGATTTCAATTTTTGACCTTTAGATAAATCTTTCTCCAGATCTTTTTTGGCTTTTAATAGTTTTTGAAATTTTACATTTGCTTGTTCAAATTGCTGATTGATAACGCCGTAGTCAGCCAATTCTTGTTTGTTAGAAGTATATTTCCCAAAAGAAAAAATTCCATATACCACAAAAAGGAGCGTTAAAAAAACAGAAGCTCCTATATAGACTATCTTTGAATACAGATCGGAGCGTTTTTTCTTTTTTACATTACCTCTATTGGGTAATAGATTAATGTTGCGCACCCCTGTAACAAATTTGAAATATCCAAATACGTCTAATCGTCTTGTAGCAAGACCAATTACAGCTGTAAACATAGAAGGATTTTCTTCCGCACTGGTTTTTTCTTTAAGCTGTTCGGGAATTATTAGTTTTTCAAAAGGAGAGTGAATGGACATATTCATATTCTCAAAACCTTTTTGTAATTCTTGAACTACACCACTAATGGCAGGAAGGGGGGAGACAACTGTCAAATCTTTAATGGGTTCTGTTTTGTACTGATCTTCAAAACCTGCTAATGCTTGTTTAATTTGAACAGTAAAACGATTTAACACATCAATAAGCAGTTGATCTATATATCCACTACCCATTGCCCCTGACATAGTAGCTAGCAATTCCTTATCTTGCGGTCGAATAAATATATCAACTACATAGGGCGTTTCTTCTTGGAGAATTAAAATAAAATTTTCATTGTCACTAAATTCAAGAATAGCAAGTGGCCCTTGTTGCGATGCGATCCTGGGTTGATTTAAGATTTGTGCCTCAAAAGCATTGCGCAAGGCAAAGCAGCGCACATCAACAATTACGGGTATAAGACCTGCCTGTCGAACAAGATCCGCATAAAGATTAACATCATCAATTTTAGAAGCAACAAATAATACATCCATAATGTTGCGTTCTGTATGACGTTTAATAACTTGGTGAAAGATAGAATAATTTTCGAGTGCATCGGGTAATTGTGTTAAGTTTTCCCACAATGAATCAGTGGCAATGGCATTATTCATTTCTTCATCTGTCATTATAGGCATTTGAAGAACACGAATGATAGCACTCGAGACAGGAAGAGCTATGGCAGCATTAACAGTTTCAATCTTGGCAATTTGTAAAGCAGTTTGAATTTGCCCGACATAGATTTCAGGATTGGTGCGCAATAATTCTTCATTGCCATTCTCAACATTGCGATAACTAAATTTAGTTAATGTCCAACGATCATGATGTTCATTGAGTTGTGCTACTTTAACAGACGTAGGCGTAACTTCTATGCCGACAACTTCTTCTTGTGAAGAACTATATTTACTGATGAGATTAAAAAAAAATTGACTAAAGGGCGCAAATAAACCTTTGCGTCCTTTTGTTGATCGCGTTGGAGCTTTGATTGCCTTTCTTTCTTTCCCTTTTTTTTTTCCAATTCCAAAAATCATAATAACTGTCGCTTAGATAGTGAAAATTTAATCTAATTACCTCAAAAAATGAATTTATCTTTATTTTTTCAATATATAGACCATATAATATTTATTTCTAATATGGCTATCTAATTAAGTTTTCAAATTATTTCTCCTATTTGTATGGGAAATAGTTGATTTACATCAAATATGGTTAATAATTCTTATTTAATTAATGTAAACCAACATAAATTAGATAGGTAATTTAGAGAGGAAAATAAATGACAGAAAATAAGGATATATTAATTGATCATCTAATAGAACAATACTCAAAAAACTATCAATTATCTGATCTGCATATCAGGGCTAATCAGCCGTTGGCAATTAGAGAAAATGGTGAAATTGTTACATTTCCGGATGATACTGTATCTGGTGAAGATATCAAAATCTTCCTTAAAAAACACATTGATTCATATCATGCAGAAAAATTTGAAAAGGAGAAACAAATTGATACAGCTATTGTTATTGGAGGAATACGTTACCGTACAAACATATATGAAACCTTAAATGGTGATTCCATGGTTCTTCGTAAAATTGAAACAATAGTTCCTATCGCAGAGGATCTTAATTTACCCCCAGTTATTCTTAGTGCATGTGATTACAGAAATGGTTTAATTTTGTTAACTGGGCCAACAGGATCAGGAAAATCAACTACAACAGCGTCGATGATTAATCGTATCAATTTGATGCGTAAAGAAAATATTATCACGATTGAAGATCCTATTGAATTTATTCATGCTAATCAAATGTGTATTATCTCACAAAGAGAAATTGGGAAACATGTAACAAGTTTTGCCAATGGATTGAGAGGCGCATTGCGAGAAGATCCTGATATTATTTTGCTTGGTGAAATGCGTGATTATGAAACAGTATCGGCAGCTTTAACGGCTGCTGAGACAGGTCACTTGGTTCTAGGCACCTTGCACACAAATGGAGCACCTAATACTATTAATCGTCTTGTTGATGTTTTTCCTGCAGCCCAACAACCACAAGCACGCTCCATGCTTTCGCAATCCTTGCGCATAGTTGTAACACAACAACTCTTCAAAAAAAAAGATGGAACAGGACGAGTAGGTGCTTATGAGGTAATGGTTTGCAATAGTGCAGTTCAAAATTTAATTCGTGAAAATAAAGTATTCCAAATACCTAGCATTATGCAAACTTCTATGGCGGAAGGAATGATTACGATGGATAAAGCTATTGAAAACTTAAAAGCTATGGGTTCGATTTAATGTAATTGCAATGTATAGCAATAAAGGATTTTCATTAATTGAATTTTTAGTTGTTGTGGCATTGATAGGTATACTTTCAATATTTATGTATACGCCTAAAACGTCTAAATGGAATACCGAAGTCTCGACGGCTCAATCAAAAATTGTAAGTCAGTTAAAATACTATCAAAAAAAATCAATGCGTGATGGATACAAATATTATGTAAGAATGAATCAAGATGCAATTAACCATAGTTTTACAATGGAAGCATTTGTCGATAAATCCATTACATCACGTCAGTCAAATTGCATACCGAGTAACGATTCTGATTTTTTAGAAAGACGCCTGTTCGATTCACTAAAAAATATTCGTGTAGTTGGGTGCGAAACAGGTGGTAGTGGGTGTAGAAATACAAGTGTAGCAGACATGGGAATTTGTTTTTTTCCTAATGGTTCTTCAGCGTCAACAAATAATAGAAATGAATGGTATATTTTTCACTCTGCAGGCGATGATGCAACTCATGCCACTAATGGATATAAATTTATTGTTTGGAAAACAACATCCTTTATAGAAACTTTTATATGTAAAGGAAACGCGACTTATTATAATATTTCTGCAAGTGAACCTGCTTGTGAAACAAATGAATGGATACAGGAATGAGAAAATATAACACCAACATGCATTGTCGCGGAGTATCCATTGTTGAAGCGCTAATAGCAGCTGTTGTGGTGGGAATTGGATTTGTCTCTGTCTATACCATGACCACAATTTCAACACGGATGATTTTTAAAGCGACTCAACGCGATAATGATACCTTGTCCCTCTCCATGATTATGGATGATTTAGCAATTGATAGATTTGCTGTTGCCGACAGCTCTTATTATGATCCTGTTTCTTCTGCTAACTATAATAATCTTGATTTGACAATCGGTTGTGATGATGATTCTGATGATGCACCAATAGGAAAGAAAGATAGGCAACTTAGAAGATGGTGCAATCGTTTAGAAAAGAAAGAAGGAGGAATGGGAAAGACTGGTGATCCCGATGCAGCAGGCAATACTGATCAGCGAAAAATGTTTGTGCGCAATGTAACAATAACATCCAATGGGTATATTCAAAAATATAAAGTGATTGGCCTGCGCATAGAACATTATTCGCGCAATAGAAATCAACAAAAATATACCCGGAAAATTTTACATGAATAAAATGCAAACCAGTAAAGGATTTACACTTGTTGAAATGCTGGTTTCTACTGCCATTGGGGCAATCATCGTAGCAGCATTATTTATTTCTTTTGTTATGTTTAAGCGTACTTACGAGTTACAGCGGGAGATGATACGCAATCAAGAAAGTGGACGTATGACTCTTGATTTTATGGTCGAGGAAATTCGTAATGCGGGCTATAGAGATTTTAATAAAGGAAGCCCTGTTCCAATAAACCAGGCTATTATTTTAGAAAGACCAATCCCCAATGCAAGTCCTGGTGGATCTCTCCCAAATGATTGTGGTGAACAAATCTCCGTTAGGTATGATACGGTTCCTAGCCAAAGTGATATGAGTTCGTACAACTTTGTGCGACGACAAGTTAAATATTACGGAGAGCAATATGCACCAGGCGGACAAGTAGCGCTTTCCAGATGCCGTTTAAAGCGCAAACAATGTCATTACGCCTTTGTTGGTTCAACTTCCACGTTTTCAAAAATTACGGGTGATAGTAAATATCCGTGTGAAGAAGAAACAGTACTTGATTACTTGTATGATTTAAGCTTTGCATTCTCTGATTACAAATACAACCATGTTGCTGG
>Ga0208879_1002620_pt1 | contig 15583 bp, 13 predicted proteins | sample Knorr_S15_td_Bot_FD_185605 | JGI IMG/M metagenome (GOLD analysis project Ga0208879, IMG submission 185605) | Marine microbial communities from Southern Atlantic Ocean transect - Knorr_S15_td_Bottom_ad_5009_LV_A (SPAdes) (version 2) | ecosystem: Environmental > Aquatic > Marine > Oceanic | place... | reverse complement strand
TGGATCTATCTTTGAGAGTACCAATGAAATGGGTTTATGGGGAAAGAAAAAACGATTGGTTGATTATGCAAGTTGCGCAGGTTGAGCTGGGAAGTTGCCACAAGCGGCTATTGCACAGGTTGTGCAATCTCTTCCCAAACCAGACGATGCAAATTTACTGATCGGCGCAGAAGGATTTAGCGACGCTTCGGTGTATCAACTTGAAAATGGCTTGTTGATGGTCCAGTCTTTAGACTTTTTTCCGCCGTTAGTTAATGACCCTTTCATCTACGGACAAATCGCCGCGGCTAACTCCCTTAGTGATATATTCGCCATGGGTGCGTCCCCCGTGACGGCTTTGAATATCGTTGCCTTTCCTGACGACAAATTGGATCTGAGCGTGCTTACGGATATTCTACGAGGTGGTGACGATAAGGTGCGTGAAGCCGGCGCCGTGGTCGCCGGCGGGCATACAGTTCGCGATGTTGAGATCAAGTATGGTCTTTCGGTTACGGGTATTTGTCGAAAGGAAGATTTGCACGCAAATTCAGGCGCTGTAGTTGGTGACGTTCTTGTCTTAACAAAACCCATTGGTACGGGGTTTGTGACGACCGCAATGAAAGCCGGCAAGGCCAGCCAGGCGGCAGAGGACGCCGCGATTGATACCATGCGAACGTTGAACAATGTTGCGTCAGCTTCCGCTAGTGCTGTGGGGGCTAGTGCGGTTACCGATATAACAGGGTTTGGCTTAGCGGGGCATGCGCGGGAAGTTGCGCTGGCAAGTGGTGTTACGTTGAATATACAGCTGTCGGATATCCCTCAACTTCCAGAAGCACTCGACTACTATCGCAAGGGACTAGTAACGCGAGCATCCGCCTCGAACCGCGGCGCAAATGAGGATGATATCGACGCGAACGAGGCAGATCCCGAACTCATCGAACTACTATATGATCCGCAAACATCAGGTGGGCTGTTAATCTCAGTTTCGCAGGATCGTGTAGATTCCATGTTGGCGCAAATGCAGGATGGAGGGTGTGAAGGTGCGGTAGTCGTGGGGCACGTCTCGACCCATGATAAGGTGTCAATCGTGGCGTTATAAAATGGCGCCCTATTTTGCGTATTGAATTGGGTCGCTTAGGTTGTTTTCGGCAAACCCTTGCAGTCTTAGTAAACAAGCCTCACAGCGGCCACACGCCAATTGCCCGTCGACAGGATCGTAGCATGAGGTCGTCATGTTGTAATCGACGTTTAGTCGACGCCCCTCCTGAATAATCTCAGCTTTTGTCATGTCAATCAGCGGAGCGTGGATGTTGGTTTTTACCGCTGCGGCATCGTCTGTATTGCAAGTACTGATTTTCGTCGCCAAATTCGCGAGCTTCCCAAATGCAGCAATGAATTCGGGACGGCAATCTGGGTAACCACTGTAGTCAAGCGCATTAACTCCGATGAATATGTGGGTTGCCTGACGTACTTCAGCGAGGGCTAATGCGTAAGACAGGAAGATTGTGTTGCGGGCGGGCACATACGTGATCGGAATATCGGTGCCGATCTCGGAGACGTGATCATGTTTGGGAACAGCGAAATCTGCGGTCAACGCAGACTGCCCAAACTGAGATAAGTCGATATTCACAATGCAATGATCTACGATGCCAGCCTGTTTTGCGATCGCACGGGCCTGTTCAATTTCGTGACTATGATTTTGCCCATAAAGAAAACTCAATGCTACTACGTCAAACCCTTGTTCAATCGCAATTGCTAGCACCGTCGTGGAATCAAGTCCACCGCTTAGTAGAACAACTGCGGTTGGAGAAGTTGAGTCTGGGTTAGCTTGAGAGGCCATGGCGTTTATCGGTGTATGTCGATAACAAGGAAGTGTCGCAATAGTCGAACTGCGGAAACGAATAGTATTATAGGTGATGGAATACAATTCCGGCAGATGAGCTCTTATACATTGACTGTAGATGTGATTCGGCAATTCTTGTTCCTGCTTGCACTAGTTGCGGCAAAACGACTATAAATGGTTGAGGTAAGGAAATTGTTAGTTCTGAAAGGCATAAAAGCATGAATTCGTTAACCCTTATATCCGAGGTTACTCCTCTTTTTATAGGCATCGGTTGTATCGCTGTATTGGGTGTGTTTGTCGTTATTGCCCTGGCGATTGTGTGGAGCGGATATAACCGACTCGTGCGGTTGAACGAATTAACTGACAACGGATTTTCCGATATCAACGTTTATTGCAAACGGCGGTATGACCTGATACCCAATTTGATTGCGGTGGCCAAGAAATACATGTCCCATGAAAGTGGAACTTTAGAGGCGGTAATTCAAGCGCGTAATCAGGCCCAAGGCGCGTTACAAGGCGCTGCAGTAAAACCGAGTGATGCAGGCGCTGTACAGGCGTTCATGGGCGCGGAGCAGACCCTTACCGGCACTCTCGGACGGATGTTCGCCCTAGCTGAAGCCTACCCGGATCTAAAGGCAAATACAAACATGCTAAAAATTCAGGATGAGCTATCAAATACCGAAGATGGTATAGCTCGGGCTCGGGAAAGCTACAATAACCAAGTTACAAACTTCAACATCCACCGAAAATCTGTCCCGACTATAATGTACGCCAGTATGGTTGGATTCGGCAGTGACCGCGATTTACTTGAGTTTGACGATCAGGCGCAAATTGAGCATGCTCCAGATGTCGGCGCAATATTTGATAGCTAGCGATCGCCGTACATTGCGGCCATATTTTCTAAGAGTTCGATCATAGCTTTGCGACAGGAGTCAGGTTGTAGTATCTCCGCGTTCGCGCAAAATCCCAACACTCGCGGGATTACTTCCATATCGTGGTGGGCTGGCACCTTGAGCAAGGCCCCGCCGTCGCCAAGCAGTTCTAGTTCTTGTCTAGGATGCCAAGGTTCCTCGGAAACCCACTTTGCTGCGGCACTGGAAAGTCGAATTTCATAGATTACCGTTCCTTCGTTTGCAAAAATTCCGATTCCTGAATCGAGATATTCATGGAAGTCTTCGTCTGACGGTGTGAAATATTCATCTAGCGCCTCGGCAACTGATATCCTATCCAATTTCCAATGTCGCGGCGCAGTATCGCATTTATCTTCATGGGCGATTACATAAAGGCTTGAGTTATAGAATACGATCGCCCTCGGAGCAATTTGACGAATACTCGTTGCGTGCTGTATTGAGGAATACTCGATGCGACACCAACGATGCTGCAGTACGCAGCGTTCAAGAGTTTTGAGAAATCCCTGGTGGTTTTCATAGGTTTTAGACGGTGTCCCCGTGATAAACAGGGTTTGACGGCACCGTTGGTAATGCTTCCATACGCTTTCCGGGACTTCCTCCTGCACGCGTTTCCAAAAAGAATCGATTCCCTGTCCGATGAACGTTCCGCGGAGGGGGGCGAGCAGTTCCCGACCCAGAGAGAGGGCAACGAGTTCAGTGGCGGTCGCTGTAATGGTGTAAGCGTGCTTGGCGTTAGGTCCGAGTTTCCAGACTTTACCGCGCTGAAGTTCCTCGTTAACGATATCGATACCGGCAGATTGTAAAGCTTCGATATCACGGCGTAGCGTCCTAGTGTGCAGAGATGTTAATCCGAGATCCTCTACCAAGCCGTCGCGTAGTTCCGCAAGGGTGCTGCCAAAACGGGTACGTTCTAGAGCCTGAAGCAATTTGTGCTGTCGAATTAGCTGTTCATTTCGTGCCACAACGATAATCCATTAATCTGTGGTGATCAAGTATGACATTATTAGATTATAGACCAATCTATCGGGCGTTTTGTATCCAGCAAGGGTAGATTACAGGCGATCGCTTCGGAGTATTTCTGGGAAGCGCCGGTGTTAAAAACGACAATGTTGTCATCCGCCGATATAGTACCGTCGTCCAGACATTGTTCCACCGCGGCGAAACACGCGCCGGTTTCCGGACAGATACAGATACCTTCCGTGGCCGTTGCCCGCAACATCCACGGTGTGATAGACATTTCGTCCACCGCGACGGCTGATCCGCCGCTCTGTTTAATCGCATCGAGAATCATGAAGTCACCAATGGCCGCGGGAACGCGAATCCCGCGAGCAATCGTTTGCGCATTTTGGACAGGGGTGGCATGCTTCGCGCCGGATCGGTACGCATTGACTATCGGAGAACAACCAGTGCTCTGTACGGAGATCATGCGAGGCATCACGGAGGAATCTAGCCAACCCATTTCACGAAGTTCGTTAAAGGCTTTCCACATGCCGATGAGGCCTGTTCCACCACCGGTGGGATAGAAGATAACATCCGGCAATTTCCAATTTAACTGTTCCGCTAACTCCAAGCCCATCGTCTTCTTGCCTTCGATGCGATACGGCTCCTTCAACGTTGAAAGATCAAACCAACCCATTGGTTCTTTTCCATCGTTGACAATCCTGCCACAATCGTTGATTAAGCCGTTCACGAGAAACGCGTGAGCACCTGCGGCGGACGCTTCGTATTGGTTAATAATGGGGGTGTCTTGAGGCATAAATACATAGCATTGCATTCCCGCACGTGCCGCGTAGGCTGCGGCGGCGCCACCGGCGTTGCCGGCTGTCGGTAACGCAACGGTTTCAATTCCAAAGTGATTCGCCATCGTAATGGCCAGTGCCATTCCACGACTCTTAAAGCTGCCTGTGGGAAGTTGTGATTCATCTTTGACGTTGAGGTTACTCAGACCCATCTTTGCTCCGAGCCGTGGGCAGGGGAGGATGGGTGTCATGCCCTCACCGAGTGATACTATCTTTGCGGGGTCATACGCAGGCAACAACTCTGCGTAACGCCAAATCGTAGTGGGTCGGCTCAGCAAATCTTGTTTTGAGAGTGTACGGGCCACCGCCTCAAGGTCGTAACGTACCCAGATTGGCCGGTCATTATGAAGTGTGTGGATAGTTTGCGGGGGTAGGCGTTCGCCGTCAATGGCGCCCTCTAGGTGTGACACAAAATTAGTGGTCAACGTCGCGGTCATGATGTTCCTTAATTGGGTGGGCCAAAGTTGTCGCTGGTGGGTGGTTTTCGGATTGTCAATTAGCCGAGGAAGCTAGCCATCTTGGTGTAGGCAGCGAACACACCGGCGATAAGTAGGCCAATCGCTGAAACGATGAGTAGAATATCAGATTTGCGGGTAGGTTTGAGGCGATCGTCGCAATATTTATAGCGAAAATAGATGGCGGCGCCACCGAGCATTGGCAGCATAATGGATTGCATAACGCCGCTCATGATAATGGCGACGACTGGCTTTACGCCCATTATATAGGTTATTCCGCAAACGGCGGGCAAGATTGCACACATCCATTTAACACTGCGTCCATAGGATTCGTCGGTATCCTTTATCCAGCCGAGTGTCCGCATGACGTCGGAAAGCATGCGGGCATTGCCAGCGGTGGCAACGAAAAATGTTGAATACAGTACCGCGATAGCACCAAATAAGAAGACGAATTGGGCTGTGGGGCCAAAGACTGGGCGGTACATGACGCTGAGCGAACGAACCATATCGTCTCCCGCGGGTATCAGTCCGATACGACCTAAAATAGCGGCCCCTAGAAGAAAGAATGCAACTGTGGCGAACGTATAAACTGCAGCGGAGCACCAAGCATCCCACTTCATAACGCGGATCCAGCCGCGGGCGCGATTAGCCCAATCTTCACTTTGGTCGCGGACACCGGTGAAGCTGGCGTAGCCGTGTTCCATGCACCAATACGGGTAAGCAATGAGTTCTGCTGCCCCCACGCCGATAATTCCAAATGTCGCTAAGGCAAAGCCCAAGCTCTCCGTCCACTCTCCCGGGCCCAGTCCAAAACTGAGCCCTTCTTTGATATCCGCCCATTGAATTTTCCAGGCGATTGCGGAATCCATGGTTTGCAAGCCAAGCACATTCGCAATGGTGACCAAAGTAAACAACGCAACCATAACAGTAGAAAATGTTTGGATAAACGTGTATCGGCCAATGACTAACAGAGCCATCGTAACGATTGTTAACCCGGCGGCATACCAATTGTGGTCGTTCGAGGCATGAATCGCGGGCCTTGTAAAGGAGGCAGTGTAGTATTGCATGAACGAGGCAACCGTTGCTTGGTGTTGCGTGATTTCATCGGCAGTATTAGCGCGGAGATAGGCATCGGCGGAAATCGATAATTCCATACGTAGGTTAACAATTTCCGCCGACTCGGGTTTCATGTTCGATATGTTGGTGTTGCCAAACTGAGTTCCGGACAATTGTTTCGTTAGTTGCCGTAAACGGGGGTCGGGCAGCAATTGTTCAACTATACAGCGTTCCGCCAGTGATAAATCAGATGCCATCAAAGGCGTCAGCAGGAGCCTGGCGTTTTCGGGATTGGGTAAAGCTGCGTCATTAACGGACGAAAGTTTTGCGAAGGCAGTAGCCGAGGCTATTTCGATTTCAATGATTTGCTGTTGTAATGTCTTACGCGATATTGGGTCAGACGTTATTGAATGCTGCGCGCGGGTTACTTCCAATACAGTCTCTGCCTCGCGAAAAGCGTTATGTTCGGCGCCATACTCCGTAATGGGCATAGAAATGGACATTGCTTGTCCCACGCCACCGACGATACCTCCAAGTTGGCCCATGATAAAAATAAACATGACGAACCAATACCAAATAAACCAATTGCCACGTCCAATTCGTGGTCCCGGTAGCATCGAAAGACCTTTGATCGATGTTACACCCGTCGTAATCGTGTAACGGCCGAGTTCGATTTGCACAAAGACTTTAATTAGACACCCAATGATGATTAACCAAAGTAGTGCAAAGCCACCTTTTGCGCCAGTGGTAGTTGTGGCTATAAGTTCCCCGGAACCGACAATTGAACCAGCTATAATCAAGCCCGGACCAAGTTTACTAAGGATGCCACGAATTGAAGTGGGAGGCGTCTGCACGGCGGCATTAGGGTCTCTAGTGTCGAGTTCAGTCATTGTTGCTCCGGATGGAGTTATCGGGTGGTAACATATGAACTTACGTAATTTAGTCACGTGCCGGATAACGTAATATCCTCTAAGCATAACAGCTTGAACAAAGAGTTTCACGCCCTGACAACAGAATTTTAACCTTCACCAGCTAGTTCGGCGAGCGTGGAGATGTTCCACTGGGAACTCGTACCCGCAGGGGAAAAATAGGCTAAGGAATTATCGGAGAATGCTTGAGCCGTTCTAGTGGTTGTGGGTCCTTGAAGAGCGATGGAACCGCGGGCGCAGCTAGGGTAGATTCCGTCTCAGCTGAAAGCTCGGCCTTGTTGAGATCAAACGCGCTATTAGCGCGACCGAGTGACGGGTGTTCGCGTTGCACGATTCCGCCTAGCACTTCATAGGTATCATCGGCCGGAATGACGGGTAACGAACAGCCTAGACAAAAACACAGCAGGCCGGCTACTGTTGATCCAAGCACTAGTTTGGCATGACTGCGTACAGTAAGCATTTATTAACTCCGTCTCGATTTCGAATGCAGTACAAATCGGACGAGTGCGGCTGCTTGTTTAACTTAAAAGTGCTATTTGCATAAAATTTAAAGACCTAAAGCGGCCAAAATCCCCGGGTCGGAGAGTGTATCCGCGATTAGGTCGACATTTTCATAACTTTGCCCCATATTATGCGAAGCAGGAACGGCGACAGTAAATGCTCCTGCGGCCATTGCCGCGCGACAGCCGTTTTCACTGTCCTCTAACACCAACATTGTCGACGGGTCGATTCTTAGCAATTCTGCTACCTTAAGATAGGCATCTGGTGCGGGTTTTCCGTTTTCTATCTGGTCTCCGCCGAAAATTAGTTCAAATTCGTTTAGGTAGCCAAAACGGTCTATCAAGTTAGTCGCATAATCGGCACTGCTAGAAGTACAGATCGCGCGGGGGATATTCGCCTTTATAAGACGATGTAGTAATTCTTCAAATCCCGGCATGAAAGCCAATATGGAATCCAAGATCAAATCGAAATGTTGGTCCAGTTGAGCTCGGATTTCGTTAACACTATCGGTAAGTGAATGGTAATCTTTGAGTATCTGAGTCGAGACATCGCTAGGCTGCCCCATTATCTGTCCAACTACTTCTGGTGTTTGCTTTTTTCCTAGCGGTGCGAGTAGTTGGTTGGTGGCCTCGAGGAAGATCTCTTCTGTATTGAAGATCAACCCGTCAAGGTCAAAGACAACAGTCGTTGGTTCCGGGCGGGTAATTTGGGAATGCGTAGAGTGGGTGTCGTTCACGGTGTCCGGTCTTCTATGAATGTCTCAATGTTTGATTCTAGGATAGGCAGGGGTACAGCACCGTGGCGGAGAACTTCGTCGTGGAACTCCCGTATATCAAAATGAGCGCCAAGTTGCTGGGAAGCTCTCTGACGAAGTTCACGAATCTTGAGTTCCCCCATCTTATAAGCTAGTGCCTGCCCTGGCCAAGCTATGTAGCGATCAACCTCGGCAACAATATTGTGCCTCGAGAGTGACGTGTTTTCGATCATGTAGTCAATTGCTTGTTTACGAGTCCACCCTTGGTAGTGAATGCCGGTATCCACCACGAGGCGGCAGGCACGCCACATCTCGTAACTAAGACGACCAAAGTTACTGTAGGGATCCGTGTAGAAGCCAACTTCCAACCCGAGTCTCTCGGCGTACAAGGCCCAACCTTCAACGAACGCCGTAAAACCACTGTATTTGCGAAACAGTGGAAGATCTGTGAGTTCTTGCTGTAACGCTATTTGTAAATGGTGTCCAGGCACGGCTTCGTGCAGGCTCAATGCTTCTAATTCATACAAAGGACGGCTTTTGAGATTATAAGTATTGAGGAAATATTGGCCAGCGAGTTTTCCGCTGGCCGGCGGCGGCTGGTAGTAAGCTGTCGTAGTTTTGGGTGCGATATATGCTGGAATTACCTTGAGCCCGTAAGGGGTTCGTGGCAGATTGAGGAAAAGTTTCGGCAATTCACCATCCATTCGTTTAAGTATGTAGGCAGTTTCCTTCAAATAATCGTCAGCGTTGGTCGGATAAAACTTAGGATCCGTACGGAGGAATTGAAGGAAATCTGCGAAGTCGCCGTCAAACTCAACCTGGTCAATAACCTCGAGCATCTCACTTTTAATACGGGCAACCTCGGTTAACCCAAGCTGATGTACTTCGTCTGGCGATATTTCAAGTGTGGTAAAGTGTCGAACCCGATAGCGATAAAACTCGCGACCGTTGGGCAATGCGGATGCCGCAATCGTCCCTCTAGCCGCGGGGATATATATGAGTTGCATGAAGTCATGGAAGCGCTTATAGGCGGGCACAACGGTGCTCGTAATGCTAACCATTGCTCGCGCCTGCAATTGATCCTTTTCGGCGTCGGTCAGGGACCGCGAAAAATTACGAAATGGCGAATACAATAGGCTCCTTGTCGCGTCCTGTACGATGTGCGCGGATATCGTTTCTTCATAGCCTTGTAGCACGACCGATGGCAACACGTTACCCGTTGAAATCCCTTCCGTTAGCAGCGCGATATGTTGGTCGGTATATACACCAAATTTGTCTAGTCGATCGAGATAGTCTCGATAATCTTGAACTGTCTTAAATGGTAGGGACTTATGTAGTTCTGCGAACTGCATATGGAACCCTGAGCGATTCGAAATAGGGATTAAATAGGTTTTGTATTTGAATTCAAGAGAATCGTCTATCAACAACCGCTTCAATATAGCTAGATTCGTTTGGTTGGCTGTGGAAAGTCGGGAGGAGTCGATTTCGGATAATTTAGACAATATACGGGCGGAGTCTTTAGCAAGTTTCAGTTGCTGCGACAGGGAGACATCGGGAAGTTGATTAGCGCTTTTTTTGTCACCAAGGGAGGCCGCTAAAAATGGATTTACTGTGAGCGTTTGCTGCCAGTGCGTTTCGACAAGCTTCTCAAACGCGACATCCGTACGTGTTGTGTCGGTAGCGTGAGCAGTGCAGGACAATAAAGCTAGCACACAAAGCATGCGTAATTTAGCAGGGAGTACCATGTATAAGTCGCGCCTAGTGTTATTGTTTTTTTAATAGCAGATTGAATATTCATCCATGTTTGTTATAACCTAGCAGATACTAGCCAACTCTTCATCCACACGCAAGGATGTAGATGCGCTACACTGAGGAAAAATAGAAACAGGCGAACCGTACGGGGAATGGAGGCCGATTAATGGCAGTTGCAATTACCAGCGGTTCTGACCGAAAAGCAGCGATTCGAAAAATCGCGTTTGCGAATCGTCGCGATCAAGAGAATAAAGATGATTTGAGTCGTGATATCATGCGGACGTTTATGGGGTTGCCAGAATATGCTGAAGCGCAAACCGTAATGTTTTATGTTGATGTGCGAGCAGAAGTGCGAACCCGTTTCGATTTGCCTGTTGCGCTTCAACAGGGAAAAAAGGTTGTCGTCCCGTGGTGTAACGATAAGGGTGAGCTTGAACTATTTCATCTAGAATCAATGGATGAGTTGGAAATTGGAATGTATGACATTCTGGAACCGGCGGTTCATCTGCGAGATATCGCCATAAAACGAACTGAAGTATCGGAATTGGATCTAATTATGGTGCCAGGCGTTGGTTTCGATTCTCGCGGCGGTCGAACGGGGATGGGGAAAGGTTATTATGACAAGTGTCTCGAGCATGCTAGATCAGATGCTGCGATTGTCGCCGTCTGCTTTGAGTGTCAGATTTTTGAGGAGATCCCCGTTCAATCCCATGACATCTACATGGACAAAGTGATAACTGAAGCGACAACTTACGAGGGAATAGGCCGATCGTAGCGGGACCACGATTGGCGATATGCTGGGTTCGGTAAAATGCTAATACGATCGTCTTTGAACTTGGAAAGATCCGCGAATTGAAAACACAAAATCACGCCGTGGAGTGCGAAATTGAGGATACGTATGCGGAAGCCTTTAAGGGTATTTACGCGGAGGTGTTGATCACCGCTCGTGACCGTGTGTGGCTTGATCGAGCGGTGTCAGCTTGTACTGGGCACGCTTCAAGTACCATTATGTGTGACTGTGAGGCCGGCGTCGACCGTTACCTGGACGAGTCGCGAACACCTGATAACCGCATTGGAGCGATTGTTCAATTTCATGTACCGAAGTTCAAACGCAATCGCGAGCGGCATCTCGAAAAAGTCCTAATTGCTCGGCTTAGTCAAAACGTATTGACCTGTCCCACGGCGCGTGTGTTCAACATGCTTGAAGATGGCGACTACTTTACAGTGGGCAAGAAGATTGCGTTCTTCGGCGATGGATATCAGTTCCGAGCAAAACGATTTGGTCGGGAGCTGTGGGTTATTCCAATCATGGGCGGTGAATTTGAACTGTCGCGGCGATTTGGATTTCGTGAAGGTGTGATGGGCGGTAACTTGTGGTTTATGGGGGAAACCGTCGACATAGCGATTACAGCAGCTAGCGCCGCAGCGGTAGCCGCTGATGCAACACCAGGGGTGGTAACGACATTTCCTGGTGGTGTGGCGTCGAGTGCAAGTAAGGCTGGCAGCAAATATAAGTTCCTGATCGCCAGCACGTTTGAAAAATTTTGTCCGACGCTGCGCGAGCAACTCGGCGCTCAGAGTGGAGTTCCGCCAGGGGTAAATTCCATCATGGAAATAATTGTTAACGGCGCGTCGCTGGAAGACGTGGCAAAGGCAACCTACGCCGCCATCACAGCCGCCAAGTCAACGCCAGGATTGAAATTGATAACGGCCGGAAACTACAACGGTCGTCTAGGCCAGTCGTTCATTTATCTGAGGCCCGAGTTGCATCAAGTCGAATCGTCAGCGACAGCAACGCGGAGTTAAATTGACTGCGAGTTCATTTGTACGGAGACCGCCCGATTGCCAGTTGGTTCACACATTATTCTCGTCACACAGATCCTGACAATAGTATATTTGGCGAGCTATCTCTCCAAATCCAAGTTTCGGGTATAGCGTTTGTCCGACATTATTTTGTTCGAGCGTCTCAATCCTCGCTAATTCCATGGACTCGCGTTTCATTTCGTCAAGCGCAGCTTGAATTAACATGCGTCCAACTCCGCTATTTCTTGCCGTGGCGACTACGGCTAAGTTGGCGATCACACCAATCTTGGATTTGCGGTGTAGACGTATCGATACAAAGCCGATCGTTTGCTTATCCTTTGTTGCGAGCAATACGCGACCATCGGGATCATTAAAATCAGCTCGTATGTGGTCCGCTTTACGGTCTTGCCATGAGGTACCGTTAATTAGCCCAAATTCTGATTCAATGTTGCTTTCAATCGAAACTTGTCCAAACGTGTCTCGAGTCAACTGAATGACAATTTCGAGATCGCTTGTTTTTGCGCGTTGAATTTGAACGTCGTTCATCGTATTGTTCTCAACTGTTGGTGGTCTCTGCTTCGCGGCTATCTGCAGCCTCATGCGGATTATCTGCCTGACCAATCATTTCAAACAGGAAGCGGCTTGGGTTTTGCTCTTGAATACGCCCCCATTTTCGTCGGGTCAGCGACAAGGATAACGTCAATTCATCTTGGGCACGCGTCACGCCGACGTAAGCTAGCCGGCGTTCCTCATCTATTGCCGGTCCTTCTGCGGCTACGGCTCGCGCATGGGGCAGCAATCCTTCTTCCAGTCCAACCATATAAACAACCGGAAACTCTAGCCCTTTGGACGCATGTAAAGTCAACAGCGCGACCGCGTTACGTTCGAGCTGATTATCCTTGTCGTCGTCAAAGTCCGTTTCCGCGAGCGCAATTTCTTCGAGGAATCCCTCCAGCGTTGGATTTTTTTTGCGGCTCAGATAGGATCCGAAGACGTTTGCCATTTCCTCGACGCTAGCCCAACGCTGCTCGGTTTCGGATTCATCCTCACTGCTCCTGACGACCTCCTTTTTGTACTCGATTGCCGACAGAAAGGCGTGGAACGTGGAGATGTCTAGGGATTGGTTGAAGGCCTGTTGTTGCGAATGAATGGTCTCGATGAATTTACGGATGCACATTCGAGGGGGTACTTTGAGTATTTGAAGAGCTTCGTTATCTAGCATTACATGCCATAGACTGACACCTTGTTGCGTTGCAATTTCGACCAGCTGAGATACTGTATTAGCGCTAATACCACGAGGCGGATTGTTAATAATTCGGCGCATGCTCGGTTCATCGTCGGCATGGTGAATGACTCGAAGGTAGGCCACAAGGTCTTTGATTTCCTTACGGTCATAAAACGAATGGCTACCGAGTAAAACATAGGGGATATCGTGTTTACGGAGTTCCGTTTCAAACAATCGCGGCTGTTCATTGGTTCGAAACAGAATTGCGATATCCCTTGGCTGTCGCCCATTCGCTTGCAGGTCTCGACGAATGGAAGTTATCACCTGTTTGGATTCGTGTTCTTCATCCCCAAACTGTTCAATGCGAGGTTTTTGTCCTCCTCGACGGGCAGCCTTGAGAACTTTTTCGTGCCGGTTGGAATTGAATCTGATCAGGCGATTTGATACTTCCAGGATAGCCTCGGTCGACCGATAATTGGCTTCAAGCCGAACAGTTTTGGCGCCCGTCCAATCACGAGAAAAATTCAAGATGTGCCGCACGTCGCTTCCCCGAAACCCGTAGATGCTCTGATCGTCGTCACCAACTACACAGAGGTTGCGATGGCTATCGGATAAGGCCTTTACGATGTTGTATTGGATGTCGTTGGTATCCTGATATTCGTCCACTAAAACATGGTCGAAGCGAGCGGCTTCATTTTCGCGAACTTCAGGGAAGTCGCGGAATAGGGCATTTGTCAAAAGTAACAGGTCATCGAAATCGACAGTCCCGCAGCGAACAAGTTCATCCTGATAGCGACGAAAAGCGACGGCTGCCAGGTGGTCCCTATCCGTAACGGCGGAACGCGTTGCAAGTTGCGGCGAGATACCTTGGCTCTTCCACTGTCCAATTTGGTACAGCAAGTCCCGTGGCTTTAGACTTGCATCTGATACCCGTATTTCTCGTAAGACTTTGCGGCAGATGGAGTTTTGGTCGCTTGCGTCAAGAATGGTGAAGTTGGACGGATAGCCTAAGTGGTGAATTTGGCGACGAAGAATTCGCACGCACAAGGAATGAAACGTTGAAATCTGCGGCTGATTCTCCCGCTGCGTCGATATCATGGAACCAATACGGTGCTGCATCTCGTTCGCAGCTTTATTGGTAAAAGTCATCGCTAGGATTCGGCTTGGTACAACACCGGTATCAATCAATTTAGCAATTCGCACCGTTACAACACGAGTTTTGCCGCTGCCCGCGCCTGCGAGGACTAGTAAGGGACCAGTCAGTGTGTTGACTGCTTCGCGTTGAGCGTCATTTAGTGTGGCATCCATGCAAATTCGTTCGAAAATAGCGTTTTAGGTTGTTTTTTAGTAAAAAGGATTTTGATTTAATGAATCGGGGTATACACGTTTAACTAGTAAGAAGATAACATATTCCTGAGGCAATAATACGCCGCTAACAAAAATCGCCCCTTACCTCCTACGGGATTTCCGGATTGTAATGAACGAAGAACATCAAGATGACGAATCAGATGAAGTAGAGTCCGTTGCAGAGCAACGACAGGATGGGCAAGAACGTGACGACGCGCCGCAACCCAAGTCAACAACGCTAACTAGACGCGCAGCAGAAGAAGCTAGTACTGTCGACGCAACGGACGAGTTAGCACAACTATTTGCCAAGCCACAAGTTTGGGGCACCGTGCTAGTGTCCATGATTGTTATTGCCACAGTATGGGCATATATCGATAGCACAAGTAACGACATCCAGTCTTCAGGAGGTTGGTCGGCTTATCACGATAAAATCGTTGCTGAATTTACTAATTTACAATTGGACTCGGCTGATGAAGTTGCTGGAGTAATCTCCACGTATCAAAATGAAATGGCTGCTGACGGTTCGCTTCCCTGGGCGCAATTGTTCAAGGCGAACTTGCTTTTGAATAAGGCACTAATGCCTGATACGTCCGCACCGCAAAACCCGCTGAATCCCAGCGGAAACAAGCCGTCGTTACTGTCGGGAAGGCTCGACTTGCGGCGCGATAATCTTGAGCAAGCGATCGAGGCCTTTAACGACGTGATCGCGGCAACCGTGGGTGGAGAGGCAACATTATTCGACAATATTGCTAAGTTTCGTGCCAATTACGGGATCGCTTATTGCGAGGAAGCGTTGATGATTGTCGGCGACTCGGCTGATTTCACTGTCCATAAATTAAATGCATTGAGCTCATGGAAAACAACTATGGAAATCGTCACCGCTGGTGCCGTAAATCCAGGTCTCGTAAAATTGGTAGAGGACCATTATGACGCAGTCTTGTCGATGTCTGAGGATAATTGGAACGAGGGGGATGCTTTGACGGAACAAAAGTTCTTGTCATGGTTGTCTAAAAACGATCCAACGGAAGTCTTGGCCCCCGAGGACGATCCGCTAAACCCAGCAAACAGCATTGACCCCCGAGACGAAGATGACCTGGGAACCGATGAAGATCGAGAATCAGCATTGCTTGGCTTAGACGACAATTCTGAGGAATCCGACAAGCCTGAGGAAGCCGACAAGCCTGAGGAAGCCGACAAGCCTGAGGAATCCGACAAGCCTGAGGAAGCCG
>Ga0208879_1002616_pt1 | contig 15592 bp, 17 predicted proteins | sample Knorr_S15_td_Bot_FD_185605 | JGI IMG/M metagenome (GOLD analysis project Ga0208879, IMG submission 185605) | Marine microbial communities from Southern Atlantic Ocean transect - Knorr_S15_td_Bottom_ad_5009_LV_A (SPAdes) (version 2) | ecosystem: Environmental > Aquatic > Marine > Oceanic | place... | reverse complement strand
CTGCTTCGGCCAACCTGCCCAAGGTCTCCATCGAGAAGGTGGGGAACCCGGATTCGGCCGCCCCCATGTATACCGCCAGGATCCCGATCCAAACCAACACACTACCGGCCACGAGGAACAGAAACAACTTCGTCGCCGCGTATTCTTTGGCCCGGAAGAAAGTCCGGAAGTCGGTGGAACTACCCCATACGCCGATGAGTAGGTACATCGGCAGCACGGCCAGTTCGTAGAAGAAAAAGAGGAAGAACAGATCCCGCACCGCGAACGTCCCAAAGACACCCGTACCCAATGCCAGCAACAGAACGAAGAAGTCCCGAGGCCGGTAGACGATGTTCTGAGAGACCAGCACGCCACCCAACAGAATGATCCCGTTGAGCAAGATCAAAAGAGCGCTTATCCCATCGACCCCCAGGGACAGATTGATGTCCACCGGGGCGGGAAGCCATAGATAGCTGTCCTGGAATTGGAACCCACCCGCTCCATAGTCGTACCGGAGGAAGATATACAGGGAAAGCGCGAAGCACAGTCCGGCGACGACGATGGCGAAGTACCAAACGTCCTTCTGACGGTCGGCCGGCATGAACATAGCCGCGATCGCTCCCGCCAAGGGAACGAAGATGATCAGCGCCAGAGCTATTTGGTCAAAGTTTTCCATGCTATCCCTAGGACACCGACCTGAACCACCAGAAAATGGACAGGGCTATCGTGCCTAGCACCATTCCCATGGCGTAACTATAAACATGACCGGTCACGTGCAGTCGCATGGCAACCCCTAGCCGATGGACTGAATTGGCCGGCCCGTTAACGGCCAGGTCGTTGATAACGATGCGGTCGAACAAACCGATGAAATTCGCGAAGACCAGCACCACTCGGTCCACCGCCCACTGGTAGGCCTCGTCAAAGTAGTACTTGTTCTCCACCACTGGGATCAAACTACCCAATCTCGCCCGGAATCCCTCCAGGGAGACGCGATCTTTAATGTACACCAGATACCCAAGGATAAACGCACCCACCGCCAAGATTATAGAAAGGATGCCCAACCACCAGTTGAAGTGGAAGCCCTCGGCCTCGTGGAAAAATAAGAAGCTGCCGATGCCTTGGTAGCTGCCCGGCCAGTTGAAGCTGACGAAACCAAAAACAGCCGCCAACACTCCCAGCAGGGCCATCGGACCTATCATCGACGCCGGAGATTCATGGGCATGCTCCATCTCTTGACGCAAGTTACCAAAGAAGGGCACGAACATCGCCCGGGCCATGTACATGGCGCTGAGGAACGCCGTCAGCAGAGCCAAAATGATGAAGGCCGGGTTAAGGTGTTCGTTCACCGCCAACAGGATCTCGTCTTTGCTCCAGAACCCGCTTAGGATAGGAATCCCACCCAGGGACAGCGCCCCTAGGGAAAAGAGAAAAGCCGTCATGGGCATCACTTTACGAAGTCCGCCCATCTTCCTGATGTCTAGCTCATCGGTACCGTGCATGACGCTCCCAGCACCCAGGAACAACAACGCCTTGGCAAAGCCATGGGCCAACAGGTGGAAGATTGCCGCAGTGTAACCGAATGCCCCCAGGGACAGCATCATCAATCCCAAATGGCTGATGGTTGAATAAGCAAGGATTCGCTTCAGGTCCACCGAAACCAGGGCGATCGTCGAGGCCATCAAGGCGGTGATGAGACCGACGATCGCGACCACTAATAGGGCGTCGCCGTCGTAGGCGCTGAATATGGGGTAAACCCGGGCTACCAGGAATACACCGGCCACGACCATTGTGGCGGCGTGGATCAGGGCGCTGACCGGGGTTGGGCCCTCCATGGCGTCGGGCAGCCACACGTGGAAGGGGAATTGGGCGGACTTGCCCATCGCCCCAAGGAACAGCAGCAGGGCCGCGACAGTGGTAACGCCCTCGGACATCGCCCCACTGCTAACCGCCTCAAAGGCGTCGAACATGCTGAAGGTGCCCACTTCCCGCCAGATCAGCAGGATACCAATGAGCATTCCCACGTCGCCAATACGGGTGACGATGAAAGCTTTTTTGGCCGCTTCCTTGGCTGCCGGTCTTTCGTGCCAGAAGCCGATCAGCAGATAAGAACAGATCCCCACCAACTCCCAAGCTACGTAAAGCAACAGGAAGTTGTCGGCCAAGACCAAGGTCAACATGGCGGCGGCGAACATGGCGTGGACGGCATAATACCAGCCGAACCGGGAGTCGCCGCGCATATATCCCAGGGAATATATCTGGACCATCAGAGCCACGAAAGTAACCAGACCCAGCATGGCCAACGTCAGCGGATCTACGATTATGCCCCAGGTCAGGGCAACGCTGCCGGCCGCCCCGGCCAGACCGGCATGGAACCAATCCATCTGGTAATGGCAGGTCAGGGTCCCCGTATGTGCGCTTGCTAAGCAGTTTTCCGTGCCGGCGCCAGCCCCCAGGAAACCGGCGAACACCCACCAGAACATGGCAAAACCGGCGGCGATGGCCAAGATAGCCAAGAACGATCCACTTCCCGGCAAGACCCGTCCCAACACCACGATCAACGGGGCGGCGGCAAAGCTGAACACGGGAATCAGCCAGGCCCACTCCATACTAAGCGCCCCCACCAATGGAATTCTTGAATAGCCCCCCTTTCGTAAAGGGGGATTGGGGGGATTTCCCCTGATCGCTGATAGCTGATAGCTGAACGCTCGTCACCATTTCATCAGGTCCACTTCATCCACGTTTACCGAGCCCCGGTTCCGGTAGATGCGCAGAATAATCGCCAATGCCAGCCCCAACTCGGCGGCCGCCACGGTGATAACGAATATGGCGATGATCTGACCGTCGAAGTTGGTGAAAGCCTCCCCAACGCTGCGGTAGCCCAAATGGGAGGCAGCGGCGATCAGATTTATGTTCACGGCATTGAGCATCAACTCGATGGACATGACGATAAGGACGGCGGACCGGCGCGCCAGAACACCGTACATCCCTATGACAAATAGGGCCGCGCTCAGCGACTGAAAGTAGACTAAATCAACCACGGGTTAGGTCCCTTCCTCGTTTTCCCGGGCAATGATGATCGCCCCGATAAGGGCCACCAGCAGGACGAGGGAAGCTATCTCGAAGGGAATAGCCCATCTGGTAAACAATGAGTTGGCCAGATCGGTCAGCGCCGGGTTGTGAGGCTGGGTATCGATCGCCGCTTTCGTCCAAAAGGACCCAGCCAGCACGGCCAGCGTGGCTACCGACGCTACCGCGGCCAAGGGCCACTGCCGGTTATCGGTGATCCGGGGATATTCGGCGGTGCGGGTGAGCATGATCGCGAACAACAGGACGATGGTTATTGCCCCGCCATAGATGAGAACCTGAACGATGGCCAAGAATTCAGCGAACAGGATCAAATAGATCCCCGCCACCGCCAATAACGACAGAAGCAGCGCCAATGCAGCGTGGACAACGTTTCTGGTGGCCACGACACCCAGACCGCCGCCCAAGGTCAATACCGCCAATACGATGAACAATATCCAAGACATCTCTACGCAGCCAACTTAGCGAAAGAATGAACGTAAGACATTACAACGACAGGCGGAGCTCCAAAAACATAATGAATGGAAATCAATCTTGAGCGGACCCTACTCATACCGTAACCCAGTACCAGGCAAATAATGAGCCACCTGATCGGCGGCTCCGGAAAAGATTGCTTGTTGATTGAAGGCCATTCGGCGTCACGATATAAGGCTGCTCCACTGTTTTCAAGAAGATGATTCCGAACCTTCGGTTTCCCCGTCGCCCGCCGCGGCCGGTGCGGCCTCCGGTTCTGGTTTGGCCCGTTGGGTGGGTGGGATCCAGCCGGTTTCCCGTTGGAATTTGGTCCCGATCTCCAGAAGGACCGGGAGATTGACCCGGTCACCGTTACGCTGGAAGGTACTCATTTCGTGCTCGTGACTCATCACGATGGCGTCAAAGTTGCACACCTCGACGCAGATCCCGCACAGTATACACCGGTTTAAATTGATTTCGAAGCTATCTACGATCTTTCTACGGGTGCTCTTCCCTTCTTGTTGGAGTGGGTTGTCCTTCATCGTCGCCGTCATGCACTGGGTTGGGCAGTGACGGATGCAGACCATGCAACTGGTGCAGAAAGGCTCCTCTATTTCGCCGTCCCACGTCAGGGCCGGGAAACCCATAAACCGGTCCTGAACCGGGGTGGGAGCCTCTTCCCTCTTCCAAAGCGTTCCCGTCGACGGATATTGGCGCGTCACCGGACTGCGCAACCCGTTCATGGTGGAGACCAAGGTCAACAAGAGCCCTTTAATGCTATTTATCATCAGTTATTCCTGCGTTCCATAGCGCACCCCTTACTGGCCGGATCGCGATTGGAGGGCTAGGTACCTGGCTCGCACTTGAGCCGCCTGGCTGGCCGGTCCCGCAAAACGCCGGTAGATCGCGTAGCCCACCACCGCCAATCCGGCAAGGGACATCAGGGTCAACGACCACGGGGGCAATCCGTAGAAAAGGTACACGGCGGTGATGACGACGGCATAGAACGATAATGGGACCATCACCTTCCAGGCAAAGGCCATCAACTGGTCAATGCGCAGGCGCGGGAACGTTCCCCTGATCCAGAAGATCACCAGTATCACCGCGTAAACTTTGGCCAGGAACCAGATAATGTCCCAGTTGCCCGTCAAGAAGGGACCGGACCATCCTCCCAGGAACAGCAACACCGTCAGCGCAGCCACGGCGAAGGTGTTGATGTACTCTGCCAGGAAGAACACCGACCAATGGGCGCCGCTGTACTCGACGAACGGGCCGCCCACGATCTCCGATTCGGCGAAATAGATGTCGAAGGGTGTTCTGCCGACCTCCGCCAGCCCGGCGATGAAGAAAATCACCAATCCCAGGGGAAACACCAGGACATAGGGATAGGAACCTTGCTTCTCCACGATCTCGACCATGTTCAAAGACTGGGCCAGCATGGCGACGGCGATTACCACCATGATTACCGGGATCTCGTAGCTGATCAACTGGGCCGCCGCCCTGAGGCCTCCCAGGGTTCCGTACTTGTTGGCGGACCCCCATCCGGCCAGCACCAGGCCTAGGATTCCCACCACGGAAAACGCGATTATGTAAAACAAACCCAGATCGCCCAGATTCTTCAATACCAGATTCTCAGTGCCCGGGATTGTGACCCAAATCATGAACGCCGGCACGACGACCAGGACCGGGGCTATCCAAAATATGGCTTTCTCCGACGACGTGGGAACAATGTCTTCTTTGAGGATCAACTTCAGGGCGTCGGCGATCGGTTGCATCAACCCCATCGGGCCGGTCCGGGTTGGCCCCAATCGGCGCTGTAGCCTGCCGAGCAACTTTCGCTCCAGCCAAGTTAGGGACAATACCACCACCGAAAGGGCGGTGAACATGGCTAACAGCCCGGCTACGATCCAGAAGAACGTGATCAGGGTAACCGACAGCAGAGGAATCGGCAGGCTCACCGGTCCACCTCACCCAACACGATATCCAGGGAGCCAAGGACTACCACCGTGTCGGCGATCCAAGTGTCCTTCAACAGGTGCTTGATTGCCGACAGGTTGCAGAAAGACGGCGGGCGAACCTTTAGCCGGTATGGTTTGTCGGTGCCGTCGCAGACCAGGTAAACACCTATCTCACCCCGGGGGTTCTCCGTCCTTACGTAAACTTCTCCTTTGGGGGGGCGAGGCAGCCGTCTTCCCAAAGAGGAGGTGACATTGCCCTTGGGCATCTGTTTAAGAGCCTGCTCCAGGATCTTCATGGATTCGTACATCTCTTGGACCCGGACAAAATGGCGGTCCCAACAGTCGCCGTCCAAACCGGTAGGCACATTAAATTCAAACCGGTCATACACCGAATAAGGGTCCGCCTTACGAAGGTCGTAGTCCACACCGCAGGCCCGCAGGCAGGGGCCGGTCAGTCCGAAATCCAGTGCGTCCTCCACGGATATGGCTGCCACCCCTTTGAGCCGCGCCAGGAAGATCTCGTTAAAAGTCAGGAGCTTATCTGCCTCCTCGATGTCTGCTTGCAGCAGGGGCATCAATTCGCCAACCATTTCCTCAAAGTTGTCCGGCAGGTCTTCTTTAAGTCCCCCGATCCTGAAGTAATTGTGCATCATGCGGGCGCCGGAGACGGCCTCGAATAAGGACTGGACTCGTTCCCGCCCACGGAAGCAGATCATAGAAGGAGTCATTGCTCCGGCATCCAGACCCATGGTCGCCACGAACAGCAGATGGCTGGCGATGCGGTTCAACTCGCACAGGATGACCCGCACGTACTCCGCCCGCTCCGGCACAGTCAGACCCATCAATTTTTCAACGGCGGCGCAATAGACCAATTCGTTATTGAAATTGGCCAGGTAATCCATCCGGTCGAAAAGGGTAATGACCTGGTGAAATTGCTCACCTTCGCACAGTTTCTCCGAACCCCGGTGCAAGTAGCCGATGTGGGGCTCCACGTCGGTGACCTTCTCGCCGTCAACCCAGAGCACCATGCGAAAAACCCCGTGGGTAGACGGGTGCTGCGGGCCCATGTTAAGCAGCATCTCCATGGGTTCACCCCGGGCAACCACTCCAGTCGGGATATCGGTCATCGCCTAACCTTTTTCAAGTTTTTAGTATCCAGCGTTCTCATTGTTTGTCTGAAATCCTCTCTCGGGAAATTTCATGGTAGCCCCCTTTTATAAAGGGGGTTGGGGGATTTCGGTCCCCCATCCGCACACCCGGTGCTGGTCACCCCTTTATAAAGGAGGGTCGGGAGGATCTCCCGGCATCAATCCCTCAAGTCCCTCGAGCAACCCCGACTCGCTGTCCAGCATCAAGATCTTAGGTTCCCGGGCCGGAATCACGGCATCGCTAACCCAACGGTCCCCGTCATCATAGAATCCTGCTTCGATCAGCACGTCTTCCAAGATTCCCAACCGGTCGCAGTCCTCCAGATAAGAACTCACTTCACGCTGCAAAGCCTCCTTGGCTTCCTGGGGCGTGTCGCCGAACCCTAGCAAAATGAGTTCCGGGCAATACGCCTGGTAGGTCTTGCCAGAAAGTGACTCCTCTACTTGATAAACTACGCGATCTCCGGGCCCATCGCTTTCCCCGTCGTTTACCAAACAGTTCTGCTCCAATCAACCCCGATTAATCCACAAACTCCAATTGCAATTCGGTTTCCTCAGCCACGCCCGGAAATCCGGCGTCGGCCAAAAGCTCCTCCAAAGTGTCCGTACCGTCGTTCTCCTCAATCCAAGAGCGCATCGTCTGAATCAACTGGTTTTGCGCTGCCTCAACCGACTCGCCAACTCCCTCCAAAGGCAGCTGGTCAACCTTGGCAAGGTAGTGATCGCTGTCCCAGATAACTCGAGCCGTCAGCATCACCGATTCCATCGCGATTAAAACTCCTGATAGTCGTTAAAGGGATACTCTTTCCGGCCGGGATACCCTTCGAAACCTTCGTACAGCAACAAGGGAGACAGATCCGGGTGGCCTTCGAAGTGTACGCCAAATAGGTCGTGAGCCTCCCTTTCGTACCAATCGGCCGCCCGCCAGACCGAAGTCACCGACGGCAGCGCGGCCGTTTCGTAAGGAACATCGGTCTTGATGACCGCCGTCCGGTCGGGGTCCAAGGAGTGAAGGATATACACGATCTGGAAATACTCTAGGTAATCCACGCAGGCCAACAGGGACAGTTGAGTCATGCCCAATCTGGGGTCATTTTTGGCCAAACGGCAGGCCTGCTGGACATCTCCGGGGCCTATGGTCACTTGGGGGAGGTCGTCTAAGGCGCCGGGCTGGGGATTGAAATCTTTGAGGACTTCCTTGAGGACTTCCAATATATCAAGATTTGATTGACTGAGGCCTTCAACGGCCACATCGACAACCCCAGGCTCTTCGGAAGCTTGGGTGGCTTCGGGATCGTTATTTTCCACCACTGCCTTTGGCGTCCTGCATTATTTTTTCCTGTAGCTTGAGGATGCCGTAAAGCAGCGCCTCCGGCCGGGGAGGGCAACCGGGCACGTAAACGTCCACCGGAATGATGTGGTCGACTCCCATCACCACCGAATAAGACCGGTAGTAAGGGCCGCCGTTGGTGGCGCAGCTACCCATGGCGATGACCCATTTCGGCTCCGGCATCTGCTCGTACAGCAGGCGGATGGGCTCCGCCATCTTCTTGACCACGGTGCCGGCCACGATCATTACGTCCGACTGGCGCGGCGACGGCCATGTAACGACGCCAAAACGGTCGAAGTCATGGTGCGCCATATAAGTGGACATCATCTCGATGGCGCAACAGGCGAGGCCGAAGGTCAGCGCCCAAAGCGATGACTTGCGGGCCATCCCAAACAGTTGATCCGTGGTCGTGGTAATAATGCCGGGAACTCTCCCGGACGTTGCCTGGTCAAAGAGGCTTGCTCCGGGACGATTGCCCGTCCCTAGGGTTATTTCCTCCATTCAAGGACTCCTTTTCGCCATGCGTAAACGATGGCAAAGAATAGGACGCCCAGGAACATTATCATCGCGTAAAACGGTATCACGTTGTTGTGAACGACCTTCTGTTCCATGAAGATCACCGCCCACGGAAACAGGAAAACTGCCTCGACGTCGAAGATCAGAAACAGGATGGCGAAGATATAGAAGCGGACGTTGATGTTGGACCAGGAATAACTGGTGACAGGAATGCCGCACTCGTACGTCGTGAGCTTTACTTCGGAATGTCGGCGAGCGGACAACAAGTGGGAAGTGGCGAACATACCCAAGATGGCCACTGCGGCCACGACCGCCGATAGGGCAACCGCCGTCCAGTTTTCAGCAAACAGACCGGGGTTGAAGGCTTGTAGATTAAGGCCAGCGATAAACGACATAGTTTAGCGTTGGAAAAAGCTCTGAAAAAATGGTCTATAGGCACGCCTGCCAAGCGTCCACATAGTAACATCGGGTAGTTGGAGTGTCAATTCCAAGGGCCGTTTCGGCAGGCTGCTGAAGGCCGTTTCCACCGCTATCAACACTCTCCCCGCAAGGCGGTGGAAGAGATATCGTTGCGGAATCGAGACTCAGGAATCTCCTGGAACAAGGGGCTAAACCCTTGAGGAACATCAACGTCGTCCAACGTATAATACGCGCCGTTATCCTCGCGGCCCGCCACTAGGAAGCGGCAGCCGGTAGCCCACATCTCGGCCAGAGCGGTCAGCATGGCCGATGTTTCGCCTCCATAATACCTGGGGGCCACCAGCCGGACCGCCGTGTCCCATCCAATCACAAAAGCGATGCCGGGAAACAGGCCGGCCTTTTTGCGGAAGGTCTCCGCCCGGGTGAGGACCACCCTATTTTGACCCAAAAACTGCACCAGCCTACGCTCCACTTCCTCTTTGGCTAGGGGCGGCTTGTCCACGTTCACCACCGAGATCTCGAAGAAAACTTCCGCCCCCAGCATCTCCCCGGCGATGCGGGCTAGTTCACGATGGCCGTCATGGAAGGGACTGAAAGAGCCCGGCAGCAATGCGCCGTCGACCTTAGCATCCACTGTCATCTGCCCATCGGTTTCTACCAGCACGCTGTTCACTTCGCCGGATAGGAGGCGCGATATAGGGTCGTCGTGGTCCTTCGCACCGGTTATCAACTCGTCTTCTGGAACCAGACCCAGAGAAACATCTTCCTCTAATCCGCTGGCCGTGGACAGTGCTTGGAGCAACAGCCAGCTCACCACCTCTTCCTCGCCGGCCCGGTCGCGCCGGCCCTTGTCGAATCGAAGGGAATACGTCGCCGCGCCGGTTTCGGTCCAAGTGGCGATGCAACAACGGTGCTCGCCCCGCTTCGGCCGGTCGGTCGCGATGGTGGCGGTGCAACCTAGACCCAACACCGGCACAGGGCTTTCCCGCATGAGCAACGCCCGGTTGTAAGCGGCCCTGGCCATGTCAGTCGCGGTTTCCACCGATACGAATTGGGACGGCTCATGGCCGATAAAGTCAATCATCGACAAGGAGCCGTAGGGGACTACCACTTCCAAAAGGGTGCGGGAGGCCCCCGCTACCCCCAAAAGCCAGGCAACGGCCTCGCTACCGGCCCCGGCCACCGCCAGCACGGCCTGGGGTGGGGAGTCGTGGATCTTTTGCACCAAGTCCCGGAAATCGCTCATAGATCAATCCGAATCAAATCGTTTACCCTTTGGGCTGCCATGGCTTGAAGTCGAGGTTGGGCATGCGCCGTTTGGAGACCTCAATCTCCCCGCTGATCTTTCGGTCCCACTCCTCGTTCCAAGCAGCCGGAATCTCCCGGCGGGCATCCCGCCAGTACAGCGGCTCGGCTTGAGAAAGAGCTTCTCCATCCAAAACATCGCCCAGGAAACAGGTCATATCGCCGCCGTCCATGGCATTCACCACCCGGCAGTCCAGGAATCCCCAACAATCGTCCAAGATCGGGCTGCCCGTTGCCTTCGGCGCGTGACCCACATCCGACAATTTGTCCTTATCCCTACCCGATACCAACCCAAAATCATTTATCAGTTCAAGTTGGTCTTGCCGTAGAAAGTTTAGGGCGAAGGACCCGCTGTTGTAGATCAGGTCGTGACTATAGTTGGTTTTGTATATCTGCAGCAATACCCGGGGCATATCCGGAACGATGGAAGCCGCCGAGATGGCCACCGCGATCTGGGCGTTGGACTTGCCTTGCCAGTGGCTGGTAACCGCGGCGATGGGAGACCACAAGCGCCCCATTATCGGCGCGATCCGGGCATATTCCATGTCGTGCTCACAAGAGATAAGGGGATCAAGGGCCACGAACCTGTCAGCATTCGGCCCTTACGTAGAGCCAGCCGCCCATCGAGGCACCCCGAGTGTAGCACCGTGGCTTTCCGGTGACCAGAGCACTGGGCTCAATCCCTCGGAATCGCTGTTTAACTTCAGGTATACGTACCCGGCCACGCTGAGAAATGTTGGAGATGCGGGAAACAACTCGCCTGCGCACTCCCGTCATTCCGGCGCAGGCCGGAATCCAGGCAGCATCCCGTCTCAGGGGCAAACGGCGCGGAAAAGCTCACAAATCTGAGTCCCGGCTTTCGCCGGGACGACGGGTGGAGCAGTTTTAGCTAGGGGGCGTCATTCGATCCGGCATAGACCTAGGTACCTGGATGAAACGAGTACCAGCCGAACCAGTAGGACGCACGGCTGGGCAGCCTGGCAAGCCGCGCGGTGGAGTCTGCGATCAATTCCAACGCCTCCTCTCCAACCTGCCAGCGCCGGTCTTGCTGGTCGGTCAGGATAATCCCCTCGCCCTCCAGCCCGCCGGTCTCCAAGGAAAATAGATGCGAACCGCTTTGGTAAGCCCGAGGCCCCACTCCCAGGTCCGCGGCAACTATCACCAGCGCTTGGCCGGCCAAATCATCATTGATTACCAGTTCTCGCGATAGTGACTCAAACGGATAAGCCTTGGCTTGTCCATTCAAAATTAACCCTAGGACTTGGTCTTTTGTGGCCAGAAGCTCGGCGCGTTGGGGGACCGGAAATATGGTGTCCGGGGTATTACGGTAGCGGAAGTATATCGACCGGCGGTCATCCTCGGGCGCATAGCTGCTGGGCGGATACACCCCGGTTTCAATGCTCAGTACGGTGGTGTCCGGATGAAGCGCCCGCCAGTCGGCCCAGGTGGTAAGCGCTACGGGAATCAGCTCAAGCTTCACGCCGCTGTCGGCCAAAGGTCCCACAACCGGCTCACCTAAGAACTGGTGCCACAACGATTTAGTCCCCCGGTCGTACATCAACTTGTTGCTGTGATAAAGCATGCCCGACGTACCGAAACTCAGGACCTCTCCATCTACCTTCGTGGAATACACGATTCCAGAGCCGCAGAGAGTTCAATATGCCAGGGCGAAGGGAACGCCGCCAAGAACGTCGTTGGCCATCTCGTGGGGGTTTAGGATGCGCAACGGGTAGGCCCGGTCTTCTCCGTTTATCGAAACGCCGAAGACCCGGTCCGTGGGCTTCAGATACCTGGCATCCAGGGCGGGAATAGAGGGTGGGTTAATCAGGTCCGGTATGCCATCCTTGGCAACCCCTCCCCACACCGCTTCTTCCAAGCGGATACGAGTTTCACGCCGTCGTAGAAGAAGGCCCCCATGTCCGGGTCGATGTGGGCCAGGAAGCGGCCTTTCCACTCGGCGTAGCCCAGGGGCGGCTCGATCTCGGGATGGTCGGCCAGCCATACGCTCCACTGCATCCATTCGTTCCGCTCCGTCGAGTCCGGTTTGGCATCGTCGCCAATCAATCGATCCAGGTAGGAGCTGTAACTGGCTCGTCCTTCGTAATAGATCTGCAGACGCAGGAAGTCGACTAGGATAGGAACGTAGGCGAGGTCACCGGATTCCGCCATCTTATCGGCCACATACTCCAGTCCGATGAGAACCGGGCCGAACCGGGGCATGTCAGGGTCGTCACCAAGCTGGTAGAAGATTGGCAGAGAACTTAGGGCCGAGGCCAGAAGGGATCGGTGTTTATCGTTTCCAGGATCGGAGGCCGCCGGGATAGTGGTAGAGGGTGATGAGCGATCGGAATCAACAGCGGCTACATCGCCACTTGCGGCCGGGTTAGAACGTGTGGAAGTAGGCGTGGCTTTCACGACGGTAGGCGACGGTCGCGGCGCGACGAGGGTCGGTTCCGGCGACGGTACAGTGCTCGCTGGCGCCCCCGTCGAGGAGCAAGCCAAGCTCACAACTAAGAAAGTCATAAGCAACAATAAACCGGCGGGCTTCAGTCCAAGCACAACCCATCCACGGCTTCTGTAATTTGTTGCCGGCATCTGTGACCTCAAAACCTAATCAGCCATGCGTTCAGGGGAGATCGGTAAGTTCGGCCTGGGAACGGTAAAGGGGTTGGTTTCTTGTGCCGGACCGCCTAGCGGGGAGTTTCGCCAAGCGCGGCGTCGCTGCTATATATAACGGAAGAATTCGACTCGCGGTTTCATTGATATAAGGTGAGGGACACGGCCGCCAGGTGACCTGACCGCCGATCCAGACCTACCAGTTGGGATTTCGGTCCTCGGAGCTGTTGTTGGTCATGCGCAATTGATTGATCCCATTCGCTTCCATCACGAAGATCTCTCCCTCTCCGTACAGATGGGATACAAAGGCGATGCGCTTGCCATCACGGGACCAGGAAGGCATCAGGTCTTCGACCTCGTTGTTGGTTAGCCGGACCTGCTTGGACCCGTCGCCCCGCATGGTGTAAACCTCGGAATTACCGTCCCGGGATGAAACAAATACTATTGACTTGCTGTCGGGAGACCAGGAGGCCCCCCGGTCCGAAACGTCGTTCTGAGTCAGACGGATCGACTCCGGTTCGTCTTGCCAAGTGCGTCTTTTCAGCTTGCTAAGGGTGTAGATCTCCTCCTCACCGCCTTCTCCCCGGACGAAAACGATGTGTAGGCCGTCGGGAGACCAGGAAGGCGAGTGATCCAGGCCGGTGGTCAGATGAACCAGGTTGACTCCATCCGGATTGCGCAGCCAAAGCCCCCGTTCCTCTTCGTCACCCAGGACGTAAAACACCAGCCACACACCGTCTGGGGACCAATCTCCCAATCGTTCTTGACTATCGTTGGATGTGATGCGAGTGGGATTAGCGCCATCGGAGTCCATCAGATATAAGTCGGGCTGGCCGTCGCGTTGCGAGATAAACGCCAGCCTTTTGCCATCGGGAGACCACCGGGGTGAAACGTCATCCCCCGCTTCGTGAGTTAGCCGGGTGATGACCTCACCCTTCCGGTCCACCACGTTGATCTCCAGGTCGCCGGATTCGTCGGACAGATACGCTATGTGCTTCCCATCTGGGGACAGTCTAGGACCGTAGTCGGCGCTGCCGTTGTTGGTCAATGAAATGGCCTCGCCGGATTTTGCATTAAGCAGGACCACTTCCAAGTCCCCGTCGGCCGACGATACGTACACGATTTCCTGAGATGAAGAGGAAATGCAAGCAACGCCCAAAGCCAGAGCTAGCGGAAATAAGATTAATCCGAAAAGACGGGACAAGTACGGCAATTTCATTCTATATCCCCAGTTTGACTGCCAGGTACGGACACCGAGGCCGCCGCCCCACACCCAAGATTACCCTAACCTGGATTATAGCTAATCACAACGCATCGTTAGCTTGCCGCGAAACACCCGGTTTAACCTGAAAAGCCAGGTTTGACCAAAAGCTCTATCTAACCAGCATCTGAGTTGATGCTCGAATACCTACCGGCTGAAATGGAAAGTTGTATCAGTTGGAGTCTGAGCACTGAACGAATAACTGCTCCGGCTAGTCTCTTGACAGGGCAGGCGGGGTATTTTAGCATCACGGCAACCGGCAAAAGCAGCGACATGGCAATCGCGTAGCCGCCGATGGAGGTACGACATGAAGGTATTTATCAACGCGAGCTTAATCGACGGCAACGGCGGTCCGGTCATTAACGACGCGGCGGTGTTGATCGATGGCGAACGCATTGTATCCGCCGGTCCTCGCGCAGCCGCGACTTGGCCGGACGGAACCGAGATTGTAGATGTAACCGGGTTGACAATCATGCCCGGCCTCATCGACTGCCACGATCACTTGGCTTCCAAGGACTACACAATGGCCAGCCGGTGGGGCCTCACCGAGCCCATATCCCTGGGTTATCTGCGAACGGCCAAGGCACTGGAAGATACCTTGTTGGCCGGATACACCTGCGTAAGGGAAGCCGGTGGATTGGACATCGGATTCAAACAGGCCATCGAAGAAGGTCTGATACCCGGACCCAGATTGGTCCTAACGGTGGGAATACTTTCCCCCACCGGCGGCCTGGCCGACCGTCCCAGTCCTTCCGGGCACCACAATCCCTTCCACGTCGACGCCCGCATCCCCGTAGGAGTGGCCGATGGCCCCGACGGTGTACGAGCCAAAGTGCGGGAGATGGCCCGGGTAGGGGCCGACCAGATCAAGTTCGCCACCACCGGAGGAGCCAGTTCCCGCCCAGGCCACGGCACCATGGATATTGAGTTCGGCAAGGACGAAGTGAAGGCCCTGATCGAAGAGTCGGCGTCTTTGGGCCGGGCCACCATGTGCCACGCCGTTGGCGGCCCCGGATTGCGTATGGCCATCGAAGCCGGCGCCGGCTCTATCGAGCACGGCTGCTATCTGGCCGATGATCCAGACCTGCTGAAAATGATGGCGGATCAAGGCACCTTCTTCGTGCCTACTTTTGAAGTATACGAATTCCACTCCACCGTCAGCGCGCCCCACATGATAGCCCGGGCCCAGGCCCTGATGGATGTCCACCAGGAGAGCCTGCACAAGGCCGCGGAGGCTGGGGTGAGGATAATCGCCGGTACCGACGCCGGGGGGTTCGTTCATGGAGACAACGCCAAGGAAGTGGAGATTCTGGTAAATCGGGGCATGACACCCATGCAAGCCATCCAGGCCGCCACCGGCCTAGCCGCCCAGTGCGCCGGTTTGCAGAAGGACATCGGCACTCTGGAACCGGGCAAATTTGCCGACCTGCTGATTCTCGACGGAGATCCTTCGAAAGACATCACCATATTGAGGAACCGGGACAAGATCAAGATGGTGATGAAGGGCGGAGAAGCCTTCGTT
>Ga0208879_1002613_pt1 | contig 15603 bp, 14 predicted proteins | sample Knorr_S15_td_Bot_FD_185605 | JGI IMG/M metagenome (GOLD analysis project Ga0208879, IMG submission 185605) | Marine microbial communities from Southern Atlantic Ocean transect - Knorr_S15_td_Bottom_ad_5009_LV_A (SPAdes) (version 2) | ecosystem: Environmental > Aquatic > Marine > Oceanic | place... | reverse complement strand
GCACCAACTCGGGAATCTTGGGCCGCTCGGCCACCCAGCGGCTGTTGGTCTTGGGCTGGGTGGGGCGCTTGCCCATCGACGCCTTCGCGGCCGCAGTATCATACCAGCGGAAGCCCCCAGGATGCCCTTGGAACGAGCCGTGCGAGAGCGGCTTGAGCGAGCTTGAACCGTTCCACGGGCCTTGGTTGTCGGCGTAAAAAACTTCGCCGAGGTGGTTGAGGCCGATGCCGCCGGGGGAGCGGATGCCGCTGGCGGTCGGGATGAGTTCGCCGTCTTTCGTCACGCGCACGCACCAGCCTCGGTAGTCGATGTTGCTGTTGAACGAGCCGGTGAGGCAGAGGACGATCCATGTGTCGCCGTTGGCGTCGGGCCGGGTGCCGAAGGCGTATTCGTGGTAGTCGCCGGTGATGCCCCAGCCGTCGTTGACGGTCTCGAAAATATCAGCGCGGTCGTCGCCATCGACGTCCTTCATGCGGGTCAGCTCGCCGCGCTGGGTGCAGTAGAGCCAGCCGTCTTTGAACGAGAGGCTGAGCGGCTCGTGCAGGCCTTCGGCGTACAGGCTCCACTCGATCTTTGCTGGGTCGCCGTACGGGTTGCTGAGCATGTAAACGTCGCCGCGCCGGCTACAGATGGCGAGTTTGCCGTCCGGCATCATCTCGATGCCGCTGGTCTCCATCACGATGCCGTCGGGAACCGGGAAGGCATCGATTTTGTAGTAGTCGGACTCGACCGGGTCGGCGGCCGCTTGGCCAAGCGCGAAGCCGGCGAGCAGCGTGAGGCGTGTCAGTTGTTTGATCATTTTCAAAAATCTCCGTGGGCGGTGGGTTACAGTTTCCATTCGTACTGCTGCTGGATGCTCGCTTGGCCATCGACGTCGAGTTTGATGAGCAGTTCCTGGCGGCCGCCGCTGTCGCGGATGATTGGCTTGGCCTCCAAGCCGGGGAAGCTCACGCGCAGCATCGAGTCGCCGATATTGTAGCCGCCGTTTTCCTCGGTGATGGTTTTGGCGGCGGCGGCGAGGTACCAGACTTTGCCCGTGCCGTTGACACCGAGCAGGCGGGTGACCGAAGGAAGGGTGCCCCGCTTCGGGACGATGTAGTCGATCACTTCGAGTTGATCACCGATCTCGTACATGAATACCGGGCGGCGGTTTTCGACAAGTTCGTAGCCGCGAAAACGCAGTCCCACGGCGCGGGTGTCGCGGCTCTTGGCCCTTGGCCAAGCGGCGTCCGCGCTGTCGAGCTGCGCGAACGGCTGGTCGCGTGTGAGGTGAATCAGGTAGTGGCCGGACGGCCGCTGGAAACCTTGGCCGCGGCCGTTCCAGTGCCTCGCCGCGTCCATGAACGCGCCGTGCCACAGGATCGCGATCTGCATCGTGTTGGCGTCGAAGCAGAGGTTCACCTTCTCCGGGTAGCCGACGCCGATGCCGCGCGGGCTGGCGCCCTCGATGAAGTTGCGATAGATGCGCGCCTCGTCGGTGATGGTGATCGGGTTGCCGGTCGGGAAGGCCGGTCCCCTGCGCTGCGGCTTGATGGTCTGCTTGGCCAGTTGCAGGCGCTTGATGCCGGGGCCGGACATGTCGAGCGCGAGCCGCTCCTCGCCGCCTTTCTCGAAATATTCCAGCTTCAACTTGGCGGCTCCCGGCTCGAGGGCGATCTTGCCCTTCTTCGCCCGCATGCCGTGCACGCCGTCGTTGTCCACCACCAACTTGCCGTTGATGTAGAGGCGCGAGCCGTCGTCGGAGCCGAGGTTGAACGTGTAGTCGCCCTTGCGCTTGATCTCGACGTCGCCCTCGAACACCACGCCAAAGTTTTCGCCCACACCGGCCAAGCCGGGATCAGCCGTGCCGGATTTCGATTTACCGGTCTTGAACGGCTTGAGCTTGGAGAAGTCCGGCAACTTATCCCAACTGCCCTTGTATGCGGCGTAAGTGAAGTTGTTGATTTTGCCCTTGGCGATGAGTCCGTCGGGATCTTCCGCGCTGCCGCCCTCGCTGAGCGAGCGCACGTAGGCGATGAGCGCCTTCATCTCCTCGTCGTTCACGGTGGGCGGCGGCGGCATCGGCGCGGCGGCCTCCTTGGACACCTTGTCCATCGGCTTGCGGATCGACTCGGCGAAGTACGCCTCGTCGAACGTCACCGTGGCGTCTGGGCCGCCGTAGCCGATCGTCACGGTGCGTTTTTTGCCCCAAAAACCGCCGAGAAATTTCGGCGCTTTCATCGCGATGCCGGCCGGCGAGGGGACGTTTTCGTCCACTTGATGGCAGGTAAAACAGATTTTCGACTGAAAGAGCGCCTTGCCCTCGGCGATCAACTTCGCGTCATCAGCAGCGTGGGCAGGCAACAAAATAGCCGCCGCCAAACCGATGACGCACAACGACTGGCTGCGCTTTGTCCTGTGCATGCGTGGCGCGAATGGTACTCGCCCGCGCTTGGCTGTCGAGCAGATCCTCGAAAAAGGCCATCGAGACTCGACGGCCAAGCCGCTTTTCCGTAACCAACCGGGCAGTTCATGTTTCCGGTCGGACTTTATCTGTTGGCGCTCGTCGGTGGCGCGGTGATTTCTGCGGCCTCGCTGCCGCTGTGGAGACGCTGGTGCGAACATGTCGGGCTGCTGGACGCGCCGGGCCACCGGAAAATTCATACCTCTCCCGTGCCGCTGGCCGGCGGCTTGGCCGTGGTCACCGGCTTGGCCGCGCCGATCCTTGCCGCCACCGCGTGGGCTTGGCTTGGCCCGTTGCCGGAATCGTTCGACCGCGTCGTCACTTACGGCTTGGCCAAGCGCGGTTGGCAACTCGCAGCCATCCTCGGCGGCGCGGTGGCCATGCTGGCGCTCGGCATCATCGACGACCGGCGCGACCTGTCGGCCAAGTGGAAGCTCGCCGGCCAACTGCTGATCGCGCTCGCGGTCGCCGCCAGCGGCATCCGCGTGACGGTGTTCGTCGAGAGCCCGCTCTTCAGTTACGCCGTCACTGTGCTGTGGATTTTGACCGTCACCAACGCCGTCAATTTTCAAGACAACATGAACGGCCTTTGCGCTGGGCTGGGGCTGGTCGCCGGCTGGTTCTTCGCGTGGCACGCCGGGCTGGAGGGGCAGTACCTCGTCGCGTCGCTGGCATTCCTGTTCACCGGCGCGCTGGCTGGTTTCCTGCCGTTCAACTTCCCGCGCGGCGGCGTGTTCCTTGGCGACGGCGGCAGCCACGTCGTCGGTTTCCTGCTCGCCGTGCTGGCGATCCTCCCCGATTTTTACTCGGCGGCCAGCCCGCAAAAGTGGCTCGTCCTCGCGCCGCTGCTCGTGTTAGCCGTGCCGCTGGCCGACTTGGTTTCCGTGATCCTCATCCGCCGTCGGCTTGGCCAAGCCGTGTGGGTCGGCGACAACAACCATTTCTCCCACCGCCTCGTCCGCCGCGGCCACACAAAGCCTCGCGCCGTTCTCATCCTGCTGCTCATCGCCACCGCCATCGGAGCGGCAACATTTTTGAAGTGAGCCGCTTGGCCAAGGTGGGGATGGCTGTCCCAGCCGGCCGTAGCTAAAGCCAAGAGGTACGCGGCGCGCTGGGGACAGCACGCCCTACCTCTGCGCTTGGCCAAGCGCGCATCACTCGGCGGCGTAAACCTCCACGCGCGGCGGGTGGGCGTAGTCGCGCCAGAGGCGCTCGAGCAACTCGGCGTCCGGCTTGCCGTCGGTGACGACGAAGCGGTAGCGCGACACGTAGTCGTCGCCCGGCTTGATTTCCCAGTCGCCGGCTTGGGACGGGGCGAAGTTGAAAAACGGCTCGCTCGGATGAATCCGCATCGGCTGCGGGAAACGGAAGTTGCCCGGGTGACACAGCACGCCGATGCCGCTCAACTTGCCGCCGGTTCGCCCGCCGATGTGGCACCATCGCGCGCGGGTGGCGTGGCCCTTGACGCGGTCGCTCTCGCCGTTGGCCGTGAGGTAAAAGCAGTTCTCCTTGCCGTCCCAATCGCCGTGGCCACGGAAGCCCAAGCCGCCGTAGCGGTATTGCGGGAACAGGATTTTGCTCTCACCGGCGCAACGCTGCACCGACTCCAGTTCAAACAAATGATACGCCTTCCCGGTGGCGTAAACCTGCACGCGCCACGTTTCCGTGAGGGCCACTTTTTTGGGTTTTGCAATGAGGTCGACGAACTGGTGGGAACTCGAAAAACCAGCGTGCACCGGGCCGCTCCAATGGCTGTGCAGGCCAGTAAACTCGACCGTGCCGGTGCCTTTGCCCATGTTCCAAAAATCCGGCTTGCGGCCCTCGAAAAGCGTGTTCGTCCACGGAAACCAAATGCCGTGATGATGCTTGTGGTTGCGCGGGTAGTCGTCGGTGATGACCGTGCCGCCCGGCGTCACGACCGGGTGAATGTAGCCGCCCCGGCGATAAATCATGTCGAGATCGCCGCGCGGCAACTCACTTTTTTCCGCCTGATAATGCAGCACCGTCCTGTCGCCGATTTTGATCTGCAGCTTGCCATTTCGGTTGGCCAAGTGGACGACGTTTTCGTGGGCCGGCTTGGCGGCGGGGGCGAGCTTGAAAACGGCTGTTTTGAAGGCGGCGAGTTTGCCGATGACGAACGTGCCCAAGCCGCGGTCGTCCACTTGGATGGCCACCGGCGTGCCGCCAGGGCCGGTGAGTTGCCAATGCGCTTGGCCAAGCTCCGGCAGCGGAAACGAAACCGGCGTGCTGCGGCGTTCATGCTGCCCGGCATCGACCCGGAGCGAGTAGTTGGCGGCCGTCGCTTGGCCAAGTGCCAAGCCGAAGCTAAGCGCCAAAATAAAACCCCGGCGCTTGGCCGGGGTTTTGCAAATCGTTGTTACGGTTTTATTGGTCACTTCACCGTGATGGTGATTTTCTTGGAGATCACTGGCGGGCTGTGGGCCAGGTGAATCCAGTCGCCGAGCACGAGCTGGAGCGTGTGCTTGCCGGGCGGCAGCTCGAGCGTGACCTCGGTTTGGCCACCGCCGAAATGCCGGACGTTCTCGGTGGCAACGAGTGGCAGATCGAGGTTAGGCAGCTTGTCCACGTCGATTAACAAGTGATGGTGGCCGGTGTTTTCCTTGTCGATGGCGGCCGGGGCGATGCCCATCCCCTTGAGGCCGAACCGGACCGTGAATTTTTTCCCGACGGTTTTTCCGTTCTTGGGGGAGATGATATACGCCTTGGCGCCCTTGGGCGACTTGCGCTTCTCGAGTTTGTCGGCGGCCACCGCAGAAGTGAGCAGGCCGCCGAGTACCATTGTTGATAAAACGAATCGGAGTGTCATAACGCAGGGGAAGGTCGGGAAGAGCCTCCTGTTTGGCAAGCAGAATCGCTGGAATAATTCGCGGGTTGACTCCGGCCAATACGAGCCGTTTGATGGGTGCGGCTTCGCTGTATGTCCTTCTCCCCATTCCAACGCCGATTCAAGAGCCGCCGGCCGCGCCGCCTCGGCCCGCGCGACCGGATATTGCGTGAGTGGCGCGGTGTGGATGTGCGGGCGCTGGAGAAGACGCACGGCAGCAAGTCTATCAGCGCCGGTGCCGTGGTGAAAAACGTCCTCGGTGCGCTCCAGCTCGACCGTCGCCGCGCCGAGACAGAGGTGGTGAAAGTGTGGAACCAGACGATTGACCCCACCGTCACCGGCCACGCGCAGCCGGTAAACATCCACCACGGGACGCTGTTCGTCTCAGTGGACTCGAGCGTGTGGCTGGACGAGATTGTGCGCTACCGGCGCCACGAAATCCTGCAGCGCATGCAGCACGCCATGGGCCGCGAGATGGTCAAAAAAATCTCATTCCGGATCGGGTAGCTTGTGAGCCAATGAGATTTACCGTCAAACGATTGGGCAGATAATCTTCCCGGAGGGCACCAATGAAACTGCTCAAGGATTATCAGGAGCGTCTTGTCAGGCTGACAGATGAGAGGCTGGCCCACATTCTGGAGCATCCTGAGATGACAAATCTCGAGGCAGCGTTGGCAGAGACGCTCGCGAGCCCCACGCTGGTCGTCCAGTCTCAAAGCGATGCTTCTGCTGAGTTGAGTTATCGTTTTTTCTCGGCACCCGTGTTGGTGACAAATGGTTGTGTGTTGTGGTAAAATACGCCGTGGACGACGCTTTCGTTTTGACGGCGTACCTGACGGACAAGCCAAAAAGAGGCGAACAATTATGGCCAATAAAGTAAAAGTATGGTTCGACGCAGAGGGCGACTTTCTCGAAGTTCGCTTCTCGGACGATGTCGGTTATATGAAAGAGACTGACAACGAAGCCGTGATGGAACGCTTGGACGAACAAGGGAAAGTGATCGGGTTTTCGATCATGCAGGTCAGCAGGCTCACAAAGCAGAAACCGCTGGTGGCGGATCTTCTTCCGGCTGCCAGCTAAAGCACTTGGCCAAGTTCACCGCTCACCGCTTAACTTTTTTCAGCAGCGCGGCGGCCAATCCGTCGATGGTGTGTTCCTTGGCCTTGGCGGCCGGCTTGAGGCCAAGCTCCTTGAGCGCCTTGGTGGTCTCGGGGCCGATCGATGCCAGCTTGAGTTTGGGGTTGTCCTCGCAGCGCTTGGCCAAGCCGAACCGCGCGTCAAAGTTTCTCACCGCCGAGCTGCTCGCGAACGTGATCCAGTCCGCGCTGTCCTCCTCAAAATCCTGCGCCGCGCCGTTGCGGTCCGCCGTCTCGGGCTCGGTTTTGTAAAACGCGATGTCATCGACGATCGCGCCTTTGTCCTCGAGCAGCCGGGGCAGCTCCGGGTTCGCCTCCTCGGCGCGGGCGAGCAACACCGAGATGTTCTCGACGTTTTGGGCCGCGATCATCGCCTTGGCCGTGGCGGCAGCGGTGTGCGTCTCCGGCATGAGATCGATGTTGAGGTGAAACTCCCGCAGCTTTTTCGCCGTGGCCGGGCCAACGGCGGCGAAGCGGACGCTGCCGAGGTCGCGCACATCGCGGAACGCCTTGAAAAAATAGTCAAAGAAATGCTCCACGCCGTTGGCGCTGGTGAAGATGATCCAGTCGTAACTGCCGATGCCGGTGATGGCTTGGATGATCGGCTCGTTGCTGCTTGGCGGCATGATTTTGATGGTGGGAATCTCGAGTACGTCTGCTCCGAGTTCGCGGAGTTGCCCCGACAATTTGCCGGCCTCCCTGCGGGTGCGGGTGACCACGACACGCTGGCCAAAGAGCGGCCGGTTCTCGAACCAGTTCAGCGTGTCGCGCAGCGTCGCCACACTGCCGATGATCGTCACCGCCGGTGCCTTGAAATTGGCCTTGGCCACTTTGGCGGCGAGCGTGCCCAGCGTGGCGGTGATCGTCTGTTGCCGCCCCATCGTGCCCCAGCGAACCATCGCCGCCGGCGTGTCGGCGGGCAAGCCGTTGGCCTCGAGCGCGGCGGCGATTTTGCCGATCCGCTCGACGCCCATCAGCAACACCTTCGTGCCCGGCTCGCGGGCGATGCGCTCCCAGTCCAGCGCGCTCTCGTCCTTGTCGGGATCTTCGTGCCCAGTGATGACGGTGAAGCTTGAGCAATGCTCGCGGTGGGTCAGCGGGATGCCGGCGTAACTCGGCGCGGCGATGATCGACGAGATGCCCGGCACGACCTCGAACGGCACGCCGTCCCGATGCAGCCCGGCCGCCTCCTCGCCTCCCCGCCCAAAAATGTACGGGTCGCCGCCCTTGAGTCGCACGACTGTCTTGCCGTCCCGGGCTTTCTCGGCGAGCAACCGGTTCAGCTCTTCCTGTGGGATGGCTTGGTTACGGGGGCGTTTGCCGCCGAAGATCACCTCGGCCGCCTCCGGCGCGAGCGCCAGCAACTCGCGGTTGACCAGCGCGTCGTAAACCACCACGTCTGCCCGGCGCAACAGCTCGGCACCGCGCATCGTGAGCAGCCCGGCATCTCCCGGCCCGGCGCCCACAAGATAAACTTTTCCCTTCAATCCCATGCGGCGTCAGCGTTGCCTCCGCTTGGCCAAGCGGCAAGAAATCATTTTCCGAGCGGCACGATCACCTTCAGCGCGCGCGGTCGCAACGTGATCGTTACCGGCAGCGTGCCGATGAACTCGCCGTCGGCCTGCACGCTCGTCCCGGCCGGGCCGTCGATGGTGAACTCGCTCACGCGGTGATGCTCCGCGCCGGGCCAGTCGCCGATCTGCCCAAGCGCCATCGCCGTGACGCCACGCGACACCGAGCCGGGGTTGACGCGAGGGAAGACGCACAAGTCGAGTCGACCGTCGTTCAGCTTCGCGTCCGGAAACAGCACGACCGGCCCGCCGAAAAACTTGCCGTTGCCGACGCACATCCACTCACCCCGGGCCGAGCCGCTGTCCCACGTGGCGGTCAGTTTGGGCGGCTTGGCCTTGAGCGCGGCGAGGGTGGAAAACAAGTACGCCAGCGGCCCGATTTTTTTCTTCAACGCAATGCTCACGCCGCCGACCGCGTCGGCGTCCAGCCCGACGCCGGCCATCTGGACGAAGCAACGCTCCGCTTGGCCGGCGTCCGTTTGCACCTTGGCCAAGGGCAGATCGACGGCTCGCGTCTGGCCAAGCTGGATCGTTTCCCAGGCGCGCTTGGCCTGGAGCGGGATGCCCAACTCGCGGGCGAACACGTTCATCGTGCCGAGCGGCAGGATGCCGAGCTGCGCTTGGCCAAGCCCGTCGCGCTCCTTGGCCAAGCCGTTGACGACTTCGTTGACCGTGCCGTCGCCGCCGGTGGCGACAATGGTTTTGTAACCGTCACGAATCGCCTGCGCGGCGAGAGCCGTCGCGCTGCCGGGCGCGGTTGTCTCGAACAGCGTGCACTCGCCCCGCAGTTGGCCAAGCGACTCGCGAAATTGCCGCGCCTTTTCGCCACGGGCGGCGGGATTGAAAATCAGCGCGATGGACGGTTGGCTCATGGCGGTCGGCGTGGGCGGGAGCTACTCGCTCGGTTCGGGCAGCGTCTTGCCGCCGTTGACGAGGAACATCACCGCCATGCGAACGGCGAGGCCGTTGGTCACTTGGTCGAGGATGGTCGAGCGCGGGTCGTCGGCGATCTCGCTGTCGATCTCGACGCCGCGATTGATCGGGCCGGGGTGCATGACGATCGCGTCCGGCTTGAGTCGCGCGAACCGCTCGTTTGTCAGGCCGAAGAGCGACCGGTATTCGCCGATGCTCGGGAAGGCGGAGAGCCGCTGGCGCTCGTGCTGGATGCGGAGCAGGTTGACGATGTCAGCGTCAGCGAGGGCGTCGTCGATGTTGTGCGTCACGCGGCACCCCATTTTTTCGAAGATGCGCGGGACGAGCGTCGGCGGGCCGCAGAGCGTGACGTTCGCGCCGAGCTTGGTGAGCGCCCAAATGTTCGAGCGGGCCACGCGGCTGTAAAGAATGTCGCCGAGAATGGTGACGTTGAGGCCGTTCACGTCGCCCTTTTTCTCGAAAATCGTGAACGTGTCGAGCAGCGCCTGCGTGGGGTGCTCGTGCGCGCCGTCGCCGGCGTTGATGATGCTGCAATCGACCACGCGGGAGAGCAGGTGCGGCGCGCCCTCGGCACTGTGGCGCACCACGATTATGTCGGCACTGAGCGCCTCGAGCGTCTTGCCGGTGTCCCGAAGCGTTTCGCCCTTGGTGAGCGACGACGACTCGGCGGTGAAGTTGATCACGTCGGCGTTGAGCCGCATGGCGGCCAGCTCGAAACTGATGCGTGTGCGGGTGGACGGCTCGACGAAAAGGTTGACCACCGTGCGCCCGCGCAGGGCCGGTACTTTTTTGATCGCACGCTCGCCGACGGCCTTGAAGGCGCGTGTGGTGTCGAGAATGATGCGGATCTCGTCGGCGCTCAGCGACTCGATGTCGAGCAGGTGTTTGCGGGTCCAGTTCATTCGTTGTTGCTCAAGGCTTGCAGTGTGACCGTGTCGTCGCCGCCGGTCTCGCTGAGGGAAACCTCGATGCGTTCATCGAGCGCGGTGGGGACGTTTTTGCCGACGAAGTCCGGCTTGATCGGCAGCTCGCGGTGGCCGCGATCGATCAGCACTGCGAGCTGGATGCGTCGCGGCCGGCCAAGGTGATGCACGGCGTCGAGCGCGGCGCGGACGGTGCGGCCGTTGAATAGCACGTCGTCGACGAGCACGACCGTTTTGTCCTCGACATCGAACGGCACCTCGGTCGGCTGCACACTGACGATGCCGCGCTGGCCGATGTCGTCGCGGTGCATGCTGACGTCGAGCACGCCAACCGGTGCGTCGCGCCCCCAAATGCCGCCGAGCAGCCCGGCCAAGCGCTTGGCCAAGTGGACGCCGCCGCGCTGGATGCCGATCAGCCCGACGCTCGCGTTGTCGGCGTTGGCCTCGGCGATCTCGTGCGCAATGCGGGTGAGGCTGCGCTGGATCGCATCGCCGTCGAGGAGTAGTTTTTCGTCAGCCATGGCGGTGGGTGCGGGCACAAAAAAACGAACCTGCGCCGTGCGCGCGGATTCGTCTCGTCCAAAGTTGTCTCGTCAGTTTTCGCATGTCCCTTGGCGACCTCGCGGGATCGCTTTAAAGGAAACGTGGCGCCGGGTCACTCCCCGGCAGCTTGGCGGCTCTTGCGCCATTTCGTGCGGTGGTTGAGAACCCAGTCCATCAACGCCCGCTCGAACCCAATGTCGCGGCCGAGCCGCTCGGATTCAAGCCATTTGTGCCGCAGCACCTCCTCCCGCTCGGCGAGATATTGCTGATACAGCGACGATTTCTCAAGCAGGGCGTCGGTCGATTTGTCTTTCTCGTCACCCATGGCTCACTTCGCGGCGGCAAAACCTAGCATCGCCAACGCCCGGCGCAACCCCTTTCGCGCAGCTTGGCCCGTGCCAAAAGCGTTGCCTCCGCTTGGCCAAGCGGGGATGCTCGCCCGCCCATGCTCAACGGCAAAATCGACCTGCGAAGCGACACGATCACCCAGCCCGACGCCGCGATGCGAGAGGCCATGGCCAACGCCGTCGTCGGCGACGATGTGCTGGGCGACGACCCGACCGTGCAGGAACTGGAACGGCGCACGGCGGCATTGCTCGGCAAAGAAGCGGCGGTGTTCGTGCCGTCCGGGACGATGGCCAACCAGTTGGCGATCCGCTCGCTCACGCGGCCCGGCGACGCGATCGTGCTCGACGCCAACGCACACATTTACTGCTACGAAGCCGGCGCGCCGGCGGCGTTGGCCGGAGTGCAGGTGAGCTTGCTCGACGGCCAACGCGGGCAGTTCACCGCCGCGCAACTCGAGGCCGCGCTGCCGCCGAGGGACGATCACTTCGCGCAGCCGAGCTTGGTCTGCATCGAGAACACTCACAACCGTGGCGGTGGCAGCGTCTGGCCGCTGGAGCAAATCGAGTCGGTCACGGGCGCGGCCCGCGGGCACGGCTTGGCGTTGCACCTCGACGGCGCGCGACTGTGGAACGCCTCGGCGGCGAGCGGCGTCAGCGAGGCGGAGTACGCCGGTTATTTCGACACAGTGAGCGTCTGTTTTTCGAAAGGGCTCGGTGCGCCAGTCGGCTCGATTTTGGCCGGGTCGGCGGACGTGATTGCCAAGGCTCGATTTTTCCGCAAGCAACAGGGCGGCGCGATGCGGCAAGTGGGCATCCTCGCCGCCGCCGCCGCGTACGCGCTGGAGCACAACCGCGATCGCCTGACCGACGACCACGCAAACTGCCGCGCCTTGGCCAGCGGCTTGGCCAAGCTACCCGGACTCGAGGTCGATGCCGGTGGCGCGGAGACGAACATGCTGTTCATCGGCACCGGCGAGAGTGACGCCGCCGCCTTGGCCAAGCGGCTCGACGACTCGGGCATCCGGCTGCTCGCCACCGCCCCGCACACCCTCCGCGCCGTGACCAACCTCACCGTGACGGCCGAGGAAATCACCCAAGTCATCACCGCCTTCGAGGAGTCGCCCTGACCTTGGCCAAGTCCCTGAGTTTTTCCGGGGAGCGCATGCGGCTCGCGTGCTGCCTTGGGCGTCCCGCCCAAGGCATGGTTTGACTCCGGTGTGCCAACGCACCCCAAAGATTCCGGCGAGCCGCCGGAATCTGCACGCGAGCCGCGTGCGCTCCCCAAACCAACGCTTGCCCAAGCAAAGGGTAGGGACGGCTGTCCCCAGCCGTCCGTCGTCGAGGCCAAGAGCCTTGGCCAAGTGGGTAATCAATCCGTACTCGTATCTCGTACTTCGTCATCGATTCCCCGCTTACGGCTCGAGTACGAAGTACGAGTAGGAGGACGAGGTGATACGCCTCCGGCGCGCTGGGGACAGCACGCCCTACCTGCGGTTGTGGATATCTTCCACTCGACCGCGTTCGGCGCGGCGACTACCGTTTGCGCGTGCCAAAGGAGGCGAAACTCACCCCGATGATGGCCCAGTACCGGCAGTGCAAAAGCCAACTGCCGGCTGGGACGATACTGCTGTTTCGGCTCGGGGATTTTTACGAGATGTTTTTTGAGGATGCGCAGGAGGCGGCCGGCATTCTCAATATCGCGCTGACCAAGCGCGGTGACATGCCGATGTGCGGCATCCCCCACCACGCCACTGGCAATTACCTCTCCAAGCTGCTTGCGGCCGGGCGCAAGGTGGCGATTTGCGATCAGGTCGAGGTGGCCAAGCCGGGGCAACTGGTCAAGCGCGAGATCACGCAAATCCTCAGCCCGGGCGCGCACTTCGACGAGCGCATGCTCGAGGCGGGGCGGAACAATTTTCTCGTCGCGGTGAGCGTTTCCGGCGGCAAGTTTGGCGTAGCGGCGATCGACTTGACGACCGGCGATTTCAAGGTTGCCGAGTTGGAAAACGAGAACGCCATGCTCGCCGAGTTGGAGCGGCTCAACCCGGGCGAGGTGATTTATCCGGAAGAGTCGCCGCGTTTGGCCGCATCGATCGAGCCGAATGTCAGCGTGCTCAACGGCTACGACGGCTGGGTGTTCGCGCTCGAGACGGCGGAGTTCACGCTGAAGGATCATTTCAAGGTCGCCGCGCTCGACGGCTTCGGGCTGAAGGGCCGCACGGCGGCGATCGGTGCGGCCGGCGGTGCGCTGCATTACGTCAGCCAACACTTGCGGCGCGACGTGGCGCACTTTACTCGGCTCGCGTTTTACGAGGTCGCCGACACCCTCGTGCTCGATGCGGCGACGTTGAAGCACCTCGAGATTCTCGAGCCGCTGCATCGCGAGGCGGCCAAGCCGGGGACGCTTTACGCCGCGCTGAACCGCACCTCGACGCCGATGGGGGCGCGGCTGCTACGCGATTGGCTCTCGCAACCCCTCTCGTCGGTCGAGGCGATCCGGCGGCGGCAAAGTGCGCTTGGCCAATTCCTTCACAACAGCCCAGCGCTCGATCGGTTCCGCGAAAGCCTGAAGGAAATTCGCGACCTCGAGCGGACGATCAGCCGGTTGAGCGTCGGCTCTGGCAATGCCCGCGATCTGGTGCAGTTGAGCGGCGCGCTTGGCCAATTGCCGATGCTGCGCGGCATGATCGCCGAGGTGCAACGCGCCATCGACCCCGTCGCGCCGACGCTGAGCGAGGAGATTTTCGCCGATGCCGAGCCGGACGCCGAGCCGCCGTTGCTGAGCGAGTTGGGCGGCCAACTGCACGAGTTGCCGGAGGTGACGGAACTGATTTCGCGGGCGATCGCCGATGAACCGCCGCTGACGATCAAGGACGGCGGCATCATCCGCGAAGGCTTTGACCCGGCGCTCGACGAGCTGCGTCGGGGCGCGACCGAGGGCAAGGACTGGATCGCCCAACTCCAAAAAGAGGAGGCGGAAAAAACCGGCATCACTTCGCTCAAGGTGCGGTTCAACTCCGTGTTTGGTTACTTCATCGAGGTGACCAAGACGAACCTCGACAAGGTGCCGGAGCATTACACGCGCAAGCAGACCATGACCAACGCCGAGCGGTTCATCACGCCGGAGTTGAAGGAGATGGAGGGCAAAATCCTCGGCTCGGAGGAGCGCAGCCAAAAGCTCGAGTACGAGTTGTTCCAGCGCGTGCGCGAGCAGGTGCTCCTGTCGCTGCGGCAGATTCAGCAAATCGCCTCGGCGCTGGCGCAGCTCGACGTGCTCGCCGGTTTCGCCGAGGTCGCCCGGTTGCGTGGCTACGTTTGCCCCGAGGTGCGCGACGACGGCATGCTGCAAATCGACGACGGCCGCCACCCCGTGCTCGAGCAGGCGCTGGTCGGCGAGCCGTTCGTGCCGAACGACACCCAGCTCGAGAGCGACGAACAGCAGATCGCCGTCATCACCGGCCCGAACATGGCCGGCAAAAGCACGTACATCCGGCAAGTGGCGCTGCTGGCATTGCTGGCGCACACCGGCTCGTTCGTCCCGGCCAAGCGCGCGCGGGTGGACTTGGTCGACCGCATCTTCACCCGCATCGGCGCGAGCGACGACCTGTCACGCGGCCAGTCGACCTTCATGGTTGAGATGACCGAGACGGCGAATATTTTGAACAACGCGACTGACCGGAGCTTGGTCATACTCGACGAGGTCGGTCGCGGCACGAGCACGTTCGACGGCTTGAGTTTGGCGTGGTCGATCGTCGAGCATTTGCACAATCAAGTCGGCGCAAAGACGCTGTTCGCGACGCATTACCACGAGCTGACTGAGCTGGCCGACCGGCTGCCGCGCCTGCGCAACTTCAACGTCGCCGTGCGCGAGTGGAACGAACAGATCGTGTTCCTGCACAAGATCGTCGAGGGCGGCGCGGACAAGAGCTACGGCATCCACGTCGCGCGCTTGGCCGGCGTGCCCAAGCCGGTGATCGAGCGGGCCAAGGCCATCCTGCGAAACCTCGAGGACACCGAGCTTTCGCCCGACGGCGGCACGCGCTACGTCTCGCGGCAGAGCGTCGAGCGCAAAAAACTCCGCCAGATCGAGCCCGCGCCGCAGTTGGACCTCTTCGCGGGCCAATGACGGCTTGACCCCGGGGGCGCGCTTGGCCAAGCTGCGCGGCCTGCTCGGAGAGATGGCTGAGTGGTCGAAAGCGCTCCCCTGCTAAGGGAGTATAGGTTCACGCCTATCGAGGGTTCGAATCCCTCTCTCTCCGCCACTTCTTTTTTGGCAGCATGAAACGATCAAGCCGAGGGGCGTTTACGTTGATTGAACTGCTGGTGGTCATTGCGATACTTGCCGGGCTGCTGCTTCCGGCCTTGGCCAAGGCGAAAGCCAAGGCGCATGCGGCTTCCTGCCAGAATAATCTCCACCAACTCGGCTGGCCCTTTTACAACTATACCGAGGATTACGATCGGTTCCCTCTTTACGATGCGTTGGTGGACGGGAAATTATGGCATTGGAGCCACATGATGCTGCCCCAAGTTTCGTCCAACACGGGAGTTTTTCATTGTCCCGCGCTCAAGTCGTCCCGGCGCTGGGATCCGACCGCGCAACAATTCGGCACACGCGAGGGTTCGCACAGTTACGGCTATAACGGGGCGCAGCCGTGGCACTTGTCGCTTGGCCAACGATTCTCGCGCGAGATCGTCGGCCCCAATCCGCATGCCGTCCCGGCGTCGGCGGTGAAGGCTCCGTCGGACATGATCGCCATCGGCGACTCGTCGCAGGACGAAATGCTGGATTGGCTCATCGATGCGAACGGGTTGCTGAATGGGGCGCCCCATTCCAGCTCCGGGCAGATGGTTTTTGTGGACGG
>Ga0208879_1002612_pt1 | contig 15604 bp, 12 predicted proteins | sample Knorr_S15_td_Bot_FD_185605 | JGI IMG/M metagenome (GOLD analysis project Ga0208879, IMG submission 185605) | Marine microbial communities from Southern Atlantic Ocean transect - Knorr_S15_td_Bottom_ad_5009_LV_A (SPAdes) (version 2) | ecosystem: Environmental > Aquatic > Marine > Oceanic | place... | reverse complement strand
ATTAGGTAAAGAAGAAAAACAAAAGACAAACCATATTCAGATTCTTATTTTTGAGGATGGTAGGATAGAAAAAAGAATTGTTATAGAATAATAGCGTCTAACTTCTTACTTTTGCCAGATGAGTAACGCAAAAGATATATTTAAACTTAATCAAGCACAAACCTTTCCTAGTCCTTCTTGTTTGGAAATTGAGTCTGCAAAAGGAAGTTACATTACAGATGTAAATGGAAATCAATATTTAGATTTTGTTGCAGGCGTTTCTGCCTGCACTTTAGGGCACTCCAACCCTATTATTATAAATGCCGTAAAGGATCAATTAGATAAATATACTCATGTAATGGTGTATGGAGAGTATATTCAATCTCCACAATATAAATTAGCAAAATTATTAGCAGATAATCTTCCTCAAAATTTAAGCACTACTTATTTTACTAATTCTGGTGCAGAGGCCATTGAAGGTGCTATGAAATTGGCTAAAAGAGCAACAGGACGATCTGAAATTATTTCTTGCAAGGATTCGTACCATGGTTCTACACAAGGCGCTTTAAGTATAATGGGAAATGAAGAGTATAAAGCAAAGTATCGTCCTTTACTGCCCAACTGCAATCAGATAATCTTTAATGATAATAATTCTTTAAATAACATAACAAAGCAAACAGCAGCAGTTGTCATAGAACCCATACAAGGTGCTACAGGATTTATTACTCCTGAAAATAACTTCTTACAGCAAGTAAGAAAAAAATGCACAGAAACAGGAACATTGTTAATTTTTGATGAAATACAAACTTGTTACGGTAGGTTAGGAACACTTTTTGGTTTTGAAAAATATGAAGTAATCCCTGATATTTTATGTATTGCAAAAGGAATGGGTGGCGGAATGCCTATTGGGGCTTTTATCTCTTCTTGGGAACTAATGAACCTTTTAACTTTTGAACCTAAACTGGGGCACATTACTACCTTTGGTGGACACCCTATAAATTGTGCAGCTAGTTTGGCTTGCTTACAACATTTACTTACTTCTGATATTATGAAAGAAGTAGCAAAAAAAGAACAACTTTTCCGAACACATTTAAAGCATCCTAAAATAAAGGAAATAAGAGGAGAAGGATTAATGCTTTCTATAGAATTTGAAGATGAGAAATTAGCTCAAAAAGTTGTAGAACAATCACTTGAAAATGGATTAATTCTATTTTACTTCCTATTTACTAAAACTGCTATTCGAATTACTCCTCCACTTACCATTTCTGAGAAAGAAATAATAAAAGGTTGTAAGATAATAGAAGGAATTTTAGAGCAATAAAAAAAGGAACCCAGAAGAGTTCCTTTTTTTATTATAAATTATATTTTCCTCTACTCTGTTAGCTTTATTGTAGCTCCTTTTACTTTAGCATCAACATCAGCCTTTTGCCACCAAAGGTATCTTGGCCCATCATTAAATACATTGTATTTCTTTACCTGATATTTTGGAAAGAAGAATAAATCAATATCTGGATTTTCTTCAATTAATCGTCTTTCAATAGTAGATGATGCTTCTGCTGTTGCCCCTGACCATATAAAGTTATTTATGGTTCCTGCAAAAGGTAATGATAGTAGAAGTCCAGGAACAAACCCTAATCTTCTATCTCCAGTTGACACTTTCTCTGTTGTATATATAGCGTTATAGTTATTATCATAACCTGAAAATACTTGCCGCTCTTCTTTCTTAAATCCAAAGATAGGCTGCATAACAGAAGTAGTAAAAAATAAATCAAGGGTTATTAAGGTTAAAATAGGTAATATTTTAGGTGTTTTCATTAAAGAAACTCCATTAAAGTATACCCCAATACTCCCACTCTTTCGTTTATATCTCTTCTGTGATATTGGAATACCCCAGAATGCTTCTCCTGTACTTTGAATTTCTCCTAATTCTTCAATATCGTATTCACCATCAAATAATAATGGCCGTTGATCTCTAGACGCATTAGATGTATATAAAGAGCTAGAACAACTACTCAATAGCAAACATACAATGATTGAGAAATAAAATACTTGTAAAATATTTTTCATAATTTTTTTTTAGTTAAACTATTTTATCTATTCTTCATTTTCCTTTTCCTTATAATAGTTTTTTAATGCTCTATTATATTCATTTGTTGTTTTAAAATCTCTTTTAATTGGTGGTGGATTTACATCATCTTTGCTATTATTTGCATCTAGTTTAGAATTTTCAGCTTGCTTTTGTGTATCTGATTCAGCTTTTGCTTTTTTAGCTTTTTTTTCTGATTCAGCTTTTGCTTTCTCAGCTTTTTTTTCTGACTTAGCCTTAGCTTTTGCTGCTTTCTTATCTGCCTGAGCTTTAGCTTTTGCTGCTTTCTTATCTACTTGACCTTTTTCTTTTTTAGCTTTTTTAGCTTCAGCTTTTTGTCTTTCAGCATCATTTTTAGCTTCAGCTTTTTGTTTTTCAGCATTTTTTTTAGCTTTTTTAGCTTCAGCTTTTTGTTTTTCAGTATTTTTTTTAGCTTTTTTAGCTTCAGCTTTTTGTCTTTCCTTATCCAATTTAGCGTCCCTCTCTTCTTTTTCTATTCGATCTAATACTGCTTGTTGAGCTTTTTTATCTGGCGTACTAAGACGCTTAGCTTCATTTAAAGAGCTGTTTTGTTTTGTACTTTCTTCATCAGTAGAAGGAGGTATTAATATACGGCATCCATCACAATCTACATTCTTGTTATAGAGAAGTAGTGTTCTTTCCCATTTATAAGCAGATGCCGTATTACTTTCTCCAGCATCAGTATAATAAGAGGTTAGTTTTCTTGATTTATCAAAAATCATGAATATTGAAGACGGTTTATCGTAATAAACCTCTCCTTGATTCATGTTTGATGCATATAAAATCTTACTACTTTTTTCTTTAATAAATTTATGCTGATATCGATACTCTAAGATTAGCTCTCCCATATCTAAATTCTGGTAAAAATCAAATGGTTCTATCCCTAGTTTCTCTGAAACTCCCTCTGGACTCATTCCTAAGTCAATTTCAAATAATTTATCGACAGTTGTAAAATACTCTCTAGTTAATTTCTGTGCGAGAACGTCCAAAGAAAAAATCAAAAGGACTGCTGTAATTAAATATTTATTTGTTTTCATTTTTTTAGTTTTATTTTTCTTTAATATCAATAGTTCCTGTACTTATTGCTTTTAACTCTATGCTAATCTTTCCATCTAATTCTAGAACATCACACAAAGTACAATCTTTATCTTCTTTATTAGCTTCTGGCTTTTGTCTTTTTATCTTAACACAAGGCTCCCCTTCACATGCTATACTAGAAAAGTTTGGATTTATTATATAATAGTAATCTTCTGTATCACACGGACAATATTTACAAGAACCATTATCATCAGTTGCATTCTCATCATAATTATATGCTAATTCATCCGTACATCCGCTTACTTCAACTGGTAAATTTGGATCTGGAATGCATTGTTCATTACACTTTCTTACAGGATCATAATCTGGATTTAATATTTCTCCACATGGACAATAATCACAAAGAGTTCTGTCATCAATATCAGCAGCAGCATTATAGTTCTTAGCTTCAGTATCCATACAAGCTATTATCAAAGGTCTTGCATCATACTCACAGCTTCCATCTCGTTGGGTTGCATCTGGATTATAATTGTTTGCTGCTCCTTTATGCCAACTAGGTCTGTTAGGATATTCTGGATTAATTCCATCATCCATACAGCCAGAACAAACAAGATAATGCTCTGTTTCATTGCAAGAAATTGAGTTTTCAAAACATAGTATTGCATGTGCTTTTTCCTTACTGTTATCATTTATAATATTATCTAGTTTTCCATTTCTATAATAAAGAAGGAGCTCCTTCTCTACCGTATCATACTTCTTCTTGCCGCTAGTCAATCCTTTTTCACTATTTTCATCATCTGCATCAAATTCTCGCATTAACTTTCTATAATAATACACATGAATTTCACAATTATTTTTTTGATGATATACCTCATAAGGATAAGATCCTAGAGTTACTAAGGCAGCACCCTTATCTATTCCTTTTTCTAATTTAGAAATATCAGAGACGCTAACAAAACTTTTAATAATCTGCTCATTATAAATGCAACTTCCATCATCTTTAGTTGCATTCTTATCATAATTATATGCCTTTTTGTCTATACAGCCTAAGTAATAACAACTTCCATCATCTTCAATTGCTTTAGGGTTATAATTATATGCTGTTGGATCAATACACCCACTTATTTTCTCTTTTACAATTGGATACTTACAGCAAGAATAATCAGTCCCTCCTTTTACTTTCTTACAATCATGTTTTGCTTTAGAGTTATAATTGGTTGCAGTCTTGTCTAAACATCCTGGCACTCCACAACCTGAAAGAATAAAAACAACTAATACTAATAAATAAAAAAACTTTCTCATAATACTTTATTTTAGATAATGTTTACTTTTAAAAAACAATGATAGTTATTTTATTTGATAAAACTATCAGTATTTATACTGAGTATGACTATTTGGAAAATAAATAAGTATAACTACTTGTAAATAAATGTTATATGAATATACTAATTGATTTTTTAAAACATATTAAAAAATTCTCAATTTTTTTTCATACTGTTAAATAGTTATTTTCCTAGCCTAATACTAACTGCTAAATTTAATCTGAAGTGATTACCGTCAGATATTGGTGATGTAATTTCAGTTATTTCAGGGTCTTGTAAATTAGTAGTAATAATATTTTCACTTACTACTTCTCCTGTTTCATTTCTTACAGAAAAACTAGGTTCAAAAAATATTTTATTATTATAACTTAATTTGTATCCTACACTTATCTCTGTAGTTTTAGTTTTTGTACTGTAATTGTACTGATAATTATCAAATGAAGATACCATATAAACACCATTAGTATCTAAAGCCCAAATAGGATAATTACTATCATCCATATTATTGGTTTCATTTATTGAGTATCTGGCAGCAATAAACATATTATTTATGTAGTACTTTAAATACGGACTATAAGAAACATATGAATAATAAGATGAATTAGAATAATTATAGTTTTCTCCTAATCCACTAGGATTATATGCAATATATGTTCTTTCAATATCATTTTTACCTGACTTATACCCTAAGCCGATTTCTATATTATCGGAAATAAAATACCCTATTCTTGGCTGAAAATTATATGTGGGTCCATAATAATATCCGTAAGGAGAATAAATATCATATCCATAATTCTGATTATTTTGACTGAAATCCACCCCTAAAGTAAAATCACTTTTTTGTGAGAATGAAATGGAAAAAAATAAGAAACTAAACAATACAGTTGTAAGTAAATTTTTCATTTTATGATTTGTTATTTGCATCAAAACTACAAAAAAGAAACTATGCTTTCTTTACAAACTGAGTTTTAATAACGAGCCTTGATTTACCTATTATGCATTCAATGTTTTGAGGATCACCTCTTTTTAGTGTTTTGGACATCCCTTTTACTTTTATGTGTTTTTCTAATAACTACTGAATCTCCATCATTAAGTATATTCCCAACTGCATCCTTAGTTTCCATTTTCACGATTATTTAACATAGGAACAAACAAAAACTCTCCATGTGTAGTTGTTTTATTTTCTGTGCTTGATATTTTTTCGATAAGATGCATCACCTGAATATCACCTTCACCTATTGGTACAACCATCTTACCTCCTACTTTTAATTGTTTTAATAAATCCTCTGGCACAAAAGGAGCTCCACAAGTAACAATTATCTTATCAAAAGGAGCAAACTTTGGCAATCCTTTATAGCCATCACCATACACAAAGTTACATTTATAGCCCAATTCTGGTAAAAAGTCTTTTGTCTTTTTAAAAAGATCTCTTTGCCTTTCAATAGTATAAACATCAGCATGCATAAGCGTAAGTACGGCAGCTTGATATCCTGATCCTGTCCCTATTTCCAATACCTTTTCATAAGGTTTTAAATCAAGTAATTGAGTTTGGAAGGCAACTGTATAGGGCTGTGAAATTGTTTGTCCGGAACCAATAGGAAAAGCTTTATCCTGATAAGAGAAACTTACAAAAGCATTATCCATAAATAAATGCCTTGGTATTTTATTTATTGCTTCCAATACCTGAGCGTTTTTTATACCTTTTTCGGCTAACTTTTCCACCAATTGCTTGCGCAAACCCTGATGCATAAAACTATCTACCATTCTTTTTTTTTATCAATCTTTAAACTGTATTTTTGAAGCTGAATATATTTAACAAATGAAAGACAATAAATCAGTTAATTTATCATTTACTATAAATATAATTACACACTAAATTGTTAATAGATTAGCCATGAAAAACTTACCCTACCTCTTTTTACTGCTGCTATTTACAGCTTGCGAAAAAGAAGAAACAAATGGAGTGCCTGCCTTTATTACTATTAATACCATCACTTTAGATGAAGGAAATACTACTTCAAATATAACAGATGCCTGGGTGTATATAAACGATAAATTACAAGGGGTGTATGAGTTGCCTGCACAATTTCCTGTACTGAATATTGGCACTCATAAGTTAAGAGTTAAAGCGGGAATAAAAGCAAATGGAATTGCTAGTAGCCGAATTGCTTATCCATTTTACGCTTCTTTTATTGACACTGTACTATTTACTCCAAACCAAACAATAACAGTAAATCCTACAGTGAGTTATTTGGATAGCCTTGATTTTTGGTTAGAGGATTTTGAATCAGGGTTGAGTCTAGATACGGATAGTTTAAGTTTCTCAATAGATAATATTAATGGTGTAGATAATAAATATGGTAAAATAACTTTACAGGATTCTATGTATTTATCAGAAATTACAACTTTTGAATTAAAAGATTTACCACAAGCAGGAGCCCCAGTTTATTTAGAGTTAGATTACAAATGTAATACTGAGTTTTTAATTGGAATGTATGTGAATTTTCCACAATCGATAGTTTTACAAAAAGATTTACTTTGGATCAATCCAAAAGATGATTGGAATAAGATTTATGTGGACCTTAAGCCTACTATTTCAGAAGGAGTTGGGGCTGAATCTTTTAAAGTATTCATTGGCATGAAAAGAGATTTTAGTTTAGAAAAAAATGAACTTTATTTTGATAACCTAAAAGTGGTATATTAAATAAGATAATAGATACTAGAATATAGTATTTAGATTAGATGTTTAATAAATCTAATATCTAAGTACTCATATCTAAAGTCTATTTCTATTTTTGTCAAAATTTTAAAACAACACACAATGAAAAATATTACCGTAATTGGTGCAGGAACAATGGGAAATGGAATTGCGCATACTTTTGCTCAAAAGGACTTTACTGTAAACTTAGTGGATATATCAGCTGATGCTTTAGCGAAAGCAGTTGCAACTATCGAGAAGAATTTAGACAGAATGGTTGCTAAAGAAAAAATTACTGAAATCGATAAAAAAAATACATTAAGTAATATTACTACATATACTGATATTACTGAAGGGGTAAAAGGAGTGGATTTAGTAGTAGAAGCAGCTACTGAAAATAAAGAGTTGAAACTGAAGATTTTTGGGCAATTGGATAATGTTTGTGATGAACATACCATTTTAGCGTCTAACACCTCTTCCATCTCAATAACTGAAATTGCTGCAGCAACAAATAGAGCTGAAAAAGTAATTGGTATGCACTTTATGAATCCTGTACCGATTATGAAATTGGTGGAAGTTATTAGAGGAAAAGCAACTTCAGATGAAATAACATCTACAATAATGGAGATGAGCAAAACTCTAGGAAAAATTCCTGTGGAAGTGAATGATGCTCCAGGGTTTGTAGCAAACCGTATACTTATACCAATGCTAAATGAAGCTATTTATACCTTAGATGAAAATATTTCCTCAGTTGAGGGTATTGATACAGTAATGATATTAGGGATGTCACACCCTATGGGACCACTACATTTAGCTGATTTTATTGGCTTGGATGTTTGCCTATCCATTTTAGAGGTGATGCATGCAGGTTTTGGCGGTAAAAAATACACCCCTTGCCCACTATTAGTTGAGATGGTAGCTGCTGGGCAATTAGGAATAAAATCAGGGGCAGGTTTTTACGATTATTCAGATGGGCCAAGAAATAAAAAAGTAGCTGCACAATTTTCTAAATAGATTTTATACGTTATAGAAAGTAACTAAACTGGCTTAATGTCTGTTTTTTTGTATAATTGTTCCATGAATAAAAATCAATCTTTAGCTCCATTCAGTTGTCAATACACACCACAAATCCCTGAATTATTACAACAACTAAATTGTAGTATTGCCATTTCTACCTATCAAGCTGGAAAAATTGTTTTTATATCCGCAAAAGATGAAAACTCACTTATACAACTACCTAGAAATTTTGAAAAAGCAATGGGAATTGCTGAAGATGCTGAAAAAGATAAAATTGCTATTGCTTGTAAGGATGAAATTATTGTATTTAAGAATTCAAAAGACTTAGCTACGTTTTACCCAAAAGCACCCAATAAATATGATGCATTGTATTTACCCAGAAACACATTTCATACAGGAGCAATTGATATTCATGATTTGAATTTTGGAAGTAATGGTGAATTATATGCAGTAAATACGCTTTTTTCATCAATAGTAAAAATTGATGATAATTATAACTTCACTCCTTTCTGGACTCCCCCATTTATTGATAAAATTGCTTCAGAGGATAGATGCCACCTCAATGGTATGGCTATGCAAAATGGAAAACCAAAATATGCTACTGCTTTTAATAATGGAAACACCCCTCAAAGTTGGAGGGATAAAGTAACCGAAAGTGGAATAATTATAGATGTGGAAAACAACAGCATTATTGCTGAGGGGCTGGCAATGCCGCATACTCCAAGAATTTTTAATAACGACTTATATGTGCTACTTTCAGCAAAAGGGGAGTTAGTCAAAGTAAATACTAAAAATGGTACTTATGAAGTAATTGTACAAATTGATGGTTTTGTAAGAGGAATGAGCTTGCATAAAGATTATCTATTTATAGGCTTATCTAAACTCAGAAAAAATTCTTCAACATTTAGTAAACTACCATTTGCTGAAAAAGCCAATGAAGCAGGAATAGTAGTAGTCCACTTACCAACTAAAAGTATTGCAGGTAAAATCACCTACCTTACATCATTAGATGAAATTTACGATATTCATATACTTGCTAATAAAATACGACCTAATATTTTAAATACAATAACAGATGACCATAAAAAGGGGTTAATGATACCAAACACCACTTTTTGGAGGCAAGATGAAAAAGATTGATAACTCGATCAAAATTAATTAAAGTATAAACTAAAAATTGTATTTTTTTATTTCATAAATTTTTTCAAATGAATGATTATATTTAATATCTTATTGAATTTCAAGTATTTATATTTTAATAATACTAAATTGTAATCTCAGTATTTATACTGATAAATTTGTGTTGATTTATTATTAAATTGCAAGCACATAACTAAACTAATAATACCATGAATATTCAGCATGACTCACGAAAGCAAAGACAATTAAAGTATTTAGTTAAAAAACTAAATACTTTACAACAAAAATCTAAAGAAAAGCTAGAATCAAAAATTAATAACTTGGTTTCTAAAATTAAATATTTGGTAAGCCAACTTAATGGAATTATTTCTACTAATAGAATGAAGAAAATATTAGGGGCAGTTGCGCTTCTTATTGGAATATCATTTACAAATACCGCAAATGCACAGTGGTTTGCCTATCCAATACAAAACCCATTTAATTTACAAGATGGAACTGATGAAGAGGTTATTAACCCTGAGTTCGCAGATATTGATAATGATGGAGATTTAGATTATCTATCAGGAGAATATAGTTATACTGGTTCTGGATATAGTCTTGGATTCCGTTATCAGGAGAATATAGGTAGTGCAACCAATCCTAATTTTGCTAATCCAGTAATTAATCCTTTTGGACTTGTAGGCTACACAAGTAGCCAGTATACTATTTATCAATTTCATAAATTTATTGATATAGATAATGATGGTGATTTTGATATTCTATCAAATGTTGTAAGTTTTAATTTTGTTACTTATGAATTCAGCACTGATTTTATATATTATGAAAATATTGGAACCCCAAGTACTCCTCAATTTACTACTCCTACCTCAAATCAATTTGGCTTAACTTCTAGTCCTACTATGCTTTATACAACTTTAGGGGACATTGATGGTGATGGAGATACTGATATATTAGGCTTTTCTTATGATATGTCTACTTATGCAGCTAATTTCTTATTTATAGAAAATATTGGTTCTTCATCAGCTCCAAATTTTACAGCACCTCAATTAAATGTTTTTGGTATACCCTCTGGGATATTTTCATTCCTAACTCTAGAAGATATTGATTCTGATGGGGATTTAGATATAATGTTTACTGAAGAAAGTTATTATTCAACTGATTTTGGTTATGTAGAAAATACGGGAACAGCATCAATTCCTCAATATAATCCACCACCAACTGTAAATCCATTTGGATTATCTTTCCCAAATTGGCAAGGAGGAGGAATTCTTAATTTTAAGGATTTGGATGGTGATGGAGATAATGATTTAATAGTAGGAACAGATGATGACTTTATTAGTTATTTGGAGAATGTAGGTGTACAACAACCTATTACTTATGAATGTATTAATTATTCATGTGTAGATCCTGGAACAGGAAGCGGTACTTATGCAACATTATCAGCCTGTCAAACTTCATGTATTGCTCCTGTAAGCTATGATTGCGATTGGCCAGGTAATTGTTACGATCCTAGTGATGGTAGTGGATATTACACTACTTATACTGATTGTATGCTTGACTGTACACCACCTCCAACTTGGGACTGTATTTCTCCAGGAAACTGTCAAGATCCTGGAGATGGTAATGGATGGTATTGGTCATTACAAGATTGTCAAAATGATTGTGCTTTCCCTGCAACTTGGAATTGTGATGTAACCCTAGGTTGTATCGATCCTGCTGATGGAACTGGCTTATATGCTAGCCTTTCTGGATGTCAAGCAAATTGCAACACTACTTCAGTTATTAGTACAGAGATTAATAATTTAAAGTTATTTCCTAATCCTGTAAATAATACCTTACATATTAGTTTTGATAAAAAGATTGATAAAATTGAAATTTTTGATAATTTAGGGAGAATCATCCTTTCTGAAAACAATCCTGAATCAAAAATTAATGTAGAACATTTAGCAAATGGAGTGTATTCAATTGCTATTATTTTTGATGATAATAGAATTATAAAGAAATTTATTAAATAGTTTCAATCGTTATTCAAACTTTCCCTCTAGTTTGGCTTGAATCAAAATATGTTCAATAAGCATATCTTCCCTGATATTTACAGGGTCATATGCTGTTTTTAAGTTATTGTTCCAAAACTTAGCCATGGTTTGCCAAAAAAAGGCATTGAACCTTCCTCTATAGGATTTTACAATTTCATAAGATGTAGTATTGGTTTCACGGTAAATCAGTTTGACTAAAATTTTACCTTCACTCATAGTGAGATTTTTTAACCTATCAGCATACTCCTCCTTCACCCATTTTGCTACTTCCCTAGTGTATCTTTTTTTATGTCTTCTTTTAGGAATAGTATCTAAACCTAACTGAATTCGTGTTAATTTTCCTTTTGCCAGTAATGCGTAAGGATATACTTTAAGCACTCTCCTTTTCAATATATAATATTGTTTTCTTTCTGTTTTATCTTTAAATGCTAAAATTTCAACTTCTGGAACATCAGCCAGAAAAATAGTATCCCCATTTATTACATTAAAATCAGCAATTATTACCTTTTCTTGTGCAGAAATTTCAGCACTAAAAACACTTATAAATAGGATTATAAGTGCCTTTTTCATTAGTTGATAATTAAGTGCTGACTACTTGTGTGTTTTTCAGTTATAATTTTAATAAAATACATGCCTTTTGCTAATATCTTGCAATCAATTTCAACTGATGGGTTTGATGCTGATTGCGTTAAACATAGTCTCCCACTAATATCATACAAATGTATCTCCTTAATTCTATCCTTTGCACTAACAAATATTGTTCCTTGAGTTGGGTTGGGATAAATAGTAATAATGGAAGATATATCTTCAATAGAAGATGGTAACATAAATACAGCAGTTGCCTCTGCAAAATCAGATATACAATTTTCTTGTATTTCTAGATTATAGTAAAAATACCAATTGTTTTGAGTACTTGTATTACTGGCACCAGTAATCGACATAAGTGTTCCTATTAGATAAGGATATGAGGCTCCATTATTATTTCGATAAATACCCGATACACTGCCATTTACCCCTAATTGAAGGTCAGTTCCTATTGGGATATCAAAATCAAAATATATGGTTTGCTGCCCTATTACAATAGTAATAGTTGTATCATCTAACACATTACCTAAATTACTTCTTAATTCAAAGGTTATCGTGCTACTTGTATTCGCATAAATAATAGCAGAAACTAACTTGCATTCAGCAAAAGCATCAAAAATCATATATCTATTTCCTGAATAAAAAGCCCCATTACCAATAGCTGAATCCATAGCTCCCCCAAAAACTGTAGGTCCACCAAATTCTCTAACATAATAAGTTGTTGTTGCTGATAAAGAAGGTGTGATAAAAGGAGAGCCTGATGCAATTGACATACTGCCTAAGGTATCGGAATACCAACTTATAGTCCCACTACTTGCAGAGGTAAGTGAAAAGATAGCTGGTGAACTGTAGGCAGTATCATTATAAGTAATGGGTGCAGGCATAAAACTAACCGTAACAACCCCTATTTGCAAAATAGAATCTTGCCCTAGACTATTTGCAACAAATAAACTAACATCATAAGTACCCTCATTTTGATAGGTGTGATTTGGATGTTGCTGATTTGAGGTATTGCCATCCCCAAAATCCCATTGCCAAGTATTTGGTTGATAATTACTTTCATCTGTAAAATTGATTATTCCTGAACAAGAAAGAGGATTTAATATTGAGAAATCAGCAAGTGGCTGGGCTATACAACCACTGTTTGTGGGTTGAGCATTTACTGCAACTGCCCTTCTTCCCCTATTTCCACTCACTTTAGCACAAACTGAAAACCAAGAATCAATATTTGCAGGATTTGGATTTATAATAAGGGCAGTAGTACTAGTAGTAGTTGCCATGGAATCCATGTACATATTGCCCAACATACTTGTTTCATAATGGGTGGCCCCTGTAACAGCACTCCATGAAACATAAATAGAATCTGGACAAATCCAATCAATTAACACATTTTGTGGAACCCCAACAATAGTAAAATTAACATCACTCTCATCCGAAAAACCACCTCTACTTACTCTTATTTTAGCTTGATTGGTTATTGTATTAGGTACAGTCCAGCTGTAATAGCGTGCACCAACACTAGCTGATGTTGTAATAGTATTCCAATTAACTCCATTATCGGTTGTGTACTGTAAAGTAAAAGGAGTATTTCCAAAGGAAGCATCCCATCTTAAAATTTCAGTTTCACCAGGAACAAATCCTTCTCCACCAATTGGATATGTTAAGAAAAGGTCATCCGTAATGTATTGATAAATTACCCAATATTCCTGTGGTCCAAATGGAATAGAAAAACCATCCACATCTAAAAGATAATTACCAGCAGGCGGATTATCATAAGTGATTTGCTCCATATTGTTTAAATGATCAGACCCTCTTGTAGCATTTGTATTTAAAGCTGCAGCCGTGGGGGTGGCATCCAAAAGCCAAGGTTGCTGCAATAAAACCCCACTGTTATTAAACAGCTTAATATCTAGATCATTAACTAAGGATGTTGCAGCAGACACACTTGCCTCTTTGTCGTGCCAATATACCATCACTTTTAGTTGGTTTACATCACTAGGAACACTAATTAAATGCGAATTATTTCCTCCTTGAGAAATACTACTATTTATGTAGTTTCCATCTTCTAATAATTTAACAGCTTTAAATGCATTCACCTCTCCCCATCCATGCATAAAATCAGGTCCAGGATTACCAATATCATCAGCAGTATTTAAGAGCAATCCTTTCATTAAGGCTGAACTAGGATTTTGCCCTCCATTCAATTCCTTGTAAGCCTGATATAATTGTCCCATAACACCAGCTATACCAGGGCAAGCCATTGATGTCCCTGAAAAATTATCATAATTATAAGTAGGCACAGTGGAATACACATCAGTACCTTTAGCACCTATATCTGGCTTTATCCTTCCGTCAGCAGCCGGCCCTCTACTTGATGAGGAAGCTAAACCTCCAGTAGATGTAAGATTAGCTACTGCAATTACATTTTTAGCTTGTTTATGTCCACCCGTTACATTACCCCAACCACTTCCTGCACCATAACTACAATCAGAACTTCCGTTATTCCCTGCAGAAAACACATGAATAAGTGAAGGGTATAAATTGATTTGTTCATCCAAATCCATTGCTAATGAAGTATAGCCAGCATTACAGCCATTGCTATATGATTTTGAGGTGATTATAACATCATTATTTTGGTAAAGTGTTGGTAAGTCATAATAATTATTATTGGAAGAAGAATATACATATAAAAATGCAGCATTTGACATTCCTGCTCCTTTAGGATCCAGATTTCCTGCGCCCATAATGGTACCCGCTACATGATCGCCATGATTATTACTACTACTTGTACTACAACCACTACAATTGGACTGATCAACCCTACCTATATAGTCAATATGAGGACCAATAATTCCATCATCTTGCATCATTATGTTTATACCCTCTCCATTATAATGCCTTCCATTTGTATAAGTAGTATTTATCGTATTCGATCTATGTAAAGTTCTTCCAGTTTTATTTTCCTTAATTGAAGGCGGGTCAATTGGCTCAATATAAAAAACTGAATTGTTAGTTGCCAATAACATTAAATCGGATGGAGGAATTCTAAGAGTGATACTATTGGTAGTATTGTTTATGACATCAATGTGATAACCCTTTGAGCTAAATACTTCTTCAATACTAGAGCAATCAGCATTTTTATAAAGAAGTACTTTTATGGACAATTTATCTTTACTAATTGCCCAATCAGGAAAAGTGCTATTTTGAAGTTTAGGATCAATTTTATGTACAGCTTGTATGTTAAATAAAGTAATTACTCCTAACTTTTCTAATTCTGAAATTATGCAGTTTTTAGGCACACTCACTACATATGCTTTTGACGGAATATAATCCAATAACTCAATACCAAGTTGACTTATCTCTAACTGAACTTCTGATGTTGGTATTTCATTAAACACCATAAAGCAATAATTAATAATATTATTTAAAGTTAAAGGCAAATCAGCAAGATCACTGATTACAACTGATTTTAAATTCAGTGTACTTTCTTGTGCTACACTTATTAAATTAAAATGCAGGATGATAGCAACTAAAAATATCTTTCTCATTTTCTTGTTTTGTTTCCTACAAAAATACAATTGAAAAAGTGTTTTTCATAATAAACAGAATTAAATTTAAAATTTTCTTATTCGTTCACAAGCAATCTGTATTTTTGAACTGTGATTAAAGAAATTCAAATTCA
>Ga0208879_1002611_pt1 | contig 15604 bp, 7 predicted proteins | sample Knorr_S15_td_Bot_FD_185605 | JGI IMG/M metagenome (GOLD analysis project Ga0208879, IMG submission 185605) | Marine microbial communities from Southern Atlantic Ocean transect - Knorr_S15_td_Bottom_ad_5009_LV_A (SPAdes) (version 2) | ecosystem: Environmental > Aquatic > Marine > Oceanic | place... | reverse complement strand
TCCCGGCAGCCTCGCTGGGACTGGACGCGTACGAGAGCGGGATGTCGATCGGAGTGGGCGTGTGTGTGAACGATGGAGACACCCAGGATGGCCAGAGCGGGCAGAAGGGTTGGAGTGGCTGGGGACCGTACGCAGCGGTGTACGGCAAGACGGCCAGTGCGACCGGATTGGTGACCCTGACCGGTGAAGCGGCTCCGGAGCTTTCATTGACCGCGGAGGACATGCTCTACGACGCGCAGCCGGTGAGCATCACGCTGGACGGCGATGCGTCGGACTGGGCCGACCTGGAGTTCAAGAGCCAGATACCGTTCGAGAAAGGCGGGGAGCTGGTGTTGTTTGAGGAATACGGAGGCGGGACATGGAGTGGCCCGGCGGATCACTCGAGCGCGGTGGCCTTTGCATGGGACGCATCGAACCTGTACGTGGGGGTTATCGTCACGGATGACACGCACCAGAACCCGGGCAATGGCTGGAACGGAGACTCGATCCAGATGGTATTTGCCAACGCGGCGCAGGACACGGTGACGCACCTGTACAACTACGGATTGAGTGATGCAGGGGACGTGGTGATTCACAACGAGAAGGGCCCGGGTGGAACGGAGGTCTCGATCACGCGTGACGACGACACGACAACGACGCTGTATGAGTTTGCCTTCCCGGCAGCCTCGCTGGGACTGGACGCGTACGAGAGCGGGATGTCGATCGGAGTGGGCGTGTGTGTGAACGATGGAGACACCCAGGATGGCCAGAGCGGGCAGAAGGGTTGGAGTGGCTGGGGACCATATGCAGCGGTGTATGGCAAGACGGCCAGTGCGACCGGTTTGGTTAACCTCGTGGGTGAACCCGGTGGTGCATCTGGCAGTGTGGCTTCCTCAACTGGGTCGTTGGAGGGTCCAACGATTGTCGATTTCGGTGATTTGTCAGGCGATGCCAGTTATGAGTTCTACTTCAAGGCAATCAAGGCAGGCGCATCGACCGCGGTAGCAGGGAATAATGCCTTTGCAATAAAGCTGGATCAGTGGAACGAACAAGGTGTGTTCGGTACGACTGTTTTTGGAGTTGCCGACAATGTGTTCACGGCGGTGGAGGGCAAGAGTGTTGCATCGGTCTTCGATCGTGATGTGCACGTCGTGGTCGTGAATGACACGGCTGCAGAAGAAACCCGCCTTTATGTGGATGGTGACCATGTGGGAGTGTTGGCTGGGAACTTTGAACTTGCGGGCGAGGGCAAGGTAATGGGAGCAAGAACCACTGCCAACACAGACCCGATGGGTGATGGTAGCGTAATGCACAAGTGGGCCACTTATAACTCTGCGCTGACGGATGCGGAGATTGCGGCGCTTGCTGCGGCAGCCGGTGGTGAAGGGCCGACGCTCAGTATCGTGAACAACGGTGACGGCACGGTGACGGTAACGTACACTGGTACTTTGCAGGCTGCGCCTGCGGTGAGCGGTCCGTGGGAGGATGTGGAAGGAGCGACAAGTCCGCTAACCGTTAGCGCGGATGCGCCAGCGACATTTGCACGGACAAGAAATTAATTTGGTTGGTTTAACCAAAAAGATAACACACACCAGAGGCCGGGCATTGTGCCCGGCCTCTTTTTCTTTGGAGAGCGCCGGCAGAGCGAAGCGGCGACGGCGCTTTGGATGGGGTGGGGCAAAAGCGGTGTCGCGCTGCGCTTGCCACCGCACTCCAAAGAGCGCCTGGCCAAGCAATCGCAGTGCGGTGTCCGCGCCCTGCCACCGGCGTGGGAGAGATTGCCGCAGCCAAGATCGTCGGCAAGAATGAAAACAACATTCGGCTTGTTAGAAGCGCCTAGGGCAGCGGTTGAGAGAAAAAAGGCAGCAATGGTGGGAATTGATTTCGATATGGCATGCGCGATGTCTACCGCAGCAAACGGTTGCAGGCCGTTCAGCAGTGGAGCACAAGATGCTCGACGCTATGCCCGGAGCGCCACGACGTTTTCGTGAATCACACTGTTAAGTTCCTCGGTGGAAGTAACCCAGATAACAATCAGATGAGGCTGAATGAAGGTAATCAAACTATAAATCGTTACCTCTTTTGGCGCCATGTTTCTTCAATAATTCAGCCATTTCATTCTTTTTGGTTTGAATGGCCCAATCGAGAGGCGTCTGCCCGTCGTTGTTTGTGAGGTTGACTTTAGCTCCCTTGTCCAACAGGAGTTTTACTGCCTTCTGACCATCCACTGCAACGCCCCAGAATAAGGGGGTCCAACCGGACGCGTCTTTTTCATCAAGCGAATTTCCAGCCTTGTGAAGTATGTTGATTGCCTCTAAATCGCCATTACTTGCAGCCTGCCATAAATCATTACTGCTGGGTTTGGATTTCGCCTTCGGGCTGCTTTTTTCATCAACTTGCCCCTCTTCAGAACCGACCGGTTTTTTATTTAAGTAGAGCTTGCGATTGTCTTTAGTTGAAATGGATGCAGACTCAACTTCGCTGGATTTTGCTTTTTTGACAGAGTTTTGTTTTAGCGCTCCCTCTATCTGGATTAGTCGAGAATTGAAATGGTTGACTTGGGATTCAAGGGCCTTGATGGTTTTCGTCTGTTTCAGAATGGAATCATGGAGCTGGTGGAGAAGTTCTTCAGTCTGTTGAGTCTTGGATTCTTTCGCCTCTTTTAGGGTTTCATTCCCGATGGCCATGTTTTGGGTTTTCTTTCCACATGCAACAACCACAATGGACAACAAAACTGTTATGTATAACTGCTTCATTTGTGGAAGGGATCGTGATGGAGTTAAAGAATGAAGTAAACACCGAATTTTTTATTGAGATTGACTCGCACTATCGCGACTGACACTTTGCCCGCCTTACTTGGTGAGTGCTCCGCATAAGTTGCCTTTTACAGGAATCATGTCTAACAAATTAAACGTCAATAACAGACGCATTTCTTCGGTTCTTCTTTTAGTAATTTCTTGCGTGACCATTTTGGGGGAAACGAACGACACGCCTGTTCTTTTTGTGGAAAAGGAAACGTTCAATTTTGGTAAGGTAATCACCGGCAAGGATGTCGAGATTCGCTTTGAAATTCAAAACAAGGGGAAGCGTGACTTGCTTCTATATGATGTTTCCCCGTCCTGCGCCATTTGTACGGACGGTCTCTCTTGGCCGGACAGACTGGCGCCCAATGAAAAGGGCCTTATTGGTGCAAGATTGCAAACGGGCGAACTACACGGTTCGGTAGATCGAACCCTGTCAATTTACTCAAACCAAAAAGAAAAAAGAAAAATCCTGCATATAACGGGGCAAGTTTGGTCGCCGCTGGAACTGAAGCCATCCTATGCCTATTTTCCCACCCTGAAATCAATTGATTCCAACACAGATTTGAGGGTGGGTATTCTAAACAAGGCACCGGAGGAAGTAATCCTTTCTCGACCTCGATGTGACAACCCTAAATTCCAGCCCAAACTTATCACTGAGGAAAAGGGGAGGAAGTATACCCTGATTGTCCTGACAGTTCCTCCCATGGAGTTTGGCATCAACAGCGGATTGATCAAAATCGACACCAGTTACCCCGGATTGCCCAACATTCTAATCAGGGCAACCGCGAAAGTTTCCCCTCCTATGGAGTTCAGTCCTTCAAGGGTTTTTCTTAAGACTGGAAAGCTGAAAAATCCCATCAGAAAGATCGTCAGGCTTTCAGTCAACTCCACGGAGCCTGTTGAGATTTTGGGGCACAGCCTGAACATTGCGGGGCCCACGGTTGAGGTCATAGAAAGGCAACCCGGAAAGTATATTAGATTCGCCATAAGTTTCCCCAAGGGTTTTCACGTTGAACCAAACCTGGCCACCTCATTGTTGGTGAGGACGTCTCACAAGCAATTCAGCCAGTTGAACCTGCCCATCCAAGCCTACGCCAATGTTTTCCAAAGGAAAAAGGATTGAAGAGTCACTTCCCTTGGGTGGGGAATTGAGTATTAGTCGATGAATCTTTTGCCCTGCAATAATTATCGACTCGGCAATTTTGTTGGACTGGCCTCGTGCGTTTTATGTCTGGGTTTCCAAATCACGGGAGCCCCTGCCGATTCCTCCGTTAACAATTCCCGGATGGGATATTCTTCCAGCGAACTGAATATCCAAACTCGTCGGACTTCCAATACGTTTCACAGAATGCCTCCCGACAAAACAGGGGTTAAATTCGTGAACCAAGTGGATGAATGGGAGGCGTCCCAAAACAGGGTCCTCTACAACGGTGCAGGGGTTGCCGTGGGAGATTACGACCGGGATGGATGGCCGGACATTTTCCTGTGTGCCATCGACGGCAATTCAGTCTTGTACAAGAACAACGGCAACTGGACCTTTGCGGATGCCACCTCCTCGTCCGGCTTGAAAGAACTGGGGCACCGTCACCGGGGAGCGGTATTTGCGGATTTAAACGGGGATGACTGGTTGGATTTGCTGGTAGGGACAGTGGATCGTGGAATCAGGATGTTCATTAATCAGCGTGGAGTGTTTCAGGAAATGTCCCAGGCTTCAGGGCTGGCTGGAGTGTATGCACCCATGACCATGGCTTTGGCGGATGTGGACAGCAATGGGACCCTGGATTTGTATGTCACCAACAACCGGCCCTCAGATATTAGGGATGAGGGCTCGATTACATTGAGGCGTGTTGGAGGCAAATTGGTAATCCCGGCGCAGTACAGGAACCGTCTTGTTGTGTCCGGCGGAATCGTCAAGGAATACGGGGAGGCTGATTTCCTGTTTCTAAATGATGGGAAGGCTGTTTTCAGGAAATCAAGTTGGACTGAGGGGACGTTCCTCACTCCCCAAGGTGAACCGTTAAGTGATGCACCCTTGGATTGGGGGTTGTCTGCGGCGTTTCATGACATCAATCACGATGGCCTTCCAGATTTATACGTATGTAATGACTTTTGGACTCCGGACAGGTTTTGGATCAACCAGGGAGGAGTCTTTAAATTGTTGGATCCAAAAAACCTCAGCAAGACATCTGCAAGTTCAATGGGTGTGGATTTCTCCGATTATGACCGGGATGGGGATGTGGACTTGTTTGTGGTGGACATGTTGAGCAGGGATTCGGATCTGCGCAAGCGACAGGCTCCCGCTCAGGACTTGTCGGATCGCCTGGTGAACCAAGGCAAATACGCAGACCAAGTCATGAGGAACACCCTGCTGAATAATCGCGGCGACGGTTCCTTTGCAGAATTGGCAAACATGGCTGGATTGTCTGCTTCAGACTGGTCATGGTCGCCTGTTTTTCTGGATGTGGATCTGGATGGCTATGAGGATTTGATCATCACTGCTGGCCACTACAAGGACACACAGGACTTGGACGTCAACGCACTGATTAAGACTAGGCAGAAGCCAAGAGACAGGTCTCTCTCTCCGAAGCAAAGGAAGTTGATGTTTTCAAGAGAGATGATGGAAAATAATCGTCTTTATCCTGGTTTGGATTTGCCCATCATCACATTTCGAAATGGGGGCAGTGGTGCATTCGAGGAGATGACTTTGCAATGGGGGACTGATGACAAGGGGATTCATCATGGCATGGCTTTGGCGGATTTGGACTTGGACGGGGACATGGATTTGGTTGTAAACAACATGAATCAAGAACCGGGGCTATATGAAAACAGATTTATGGCGCTGCGCGTTGCCGTGGTTCTGCATGGGGAACCTCCCAATACCCAGGCCATAGGAAGCAAAGTTTCGCTGACCGGTGGTGCTGTGGTGGAGCAAACCAAGGAAATAGTTTCCGGAGGTCGGTTCCTTTCCGGTTCGGAAACAAAAGTTGTCTTTGGCGCCGGAAGCCGGTCAAACAAAATGAGCCTCGTCGTGGAGTGGAGAAGTGGGAAGACCAGTGTAATCGATCAAGTTAAGGGAAACCACCTCTACCACGTGCATGAAAGGGGAGGCTCGGAACCCAAAAAAAACAAAGCGCCTTTGCCTTCTTCTTCCATGTTTGTGGACTTGAGTGAGAGCATATATCATGTACATGTGGAGAATGTGTTCGATGATTTTGCCAAGCAACCGCTTTTGCCATTCAAACTGAGCCAAGCAGGCCCGGCAGCCTGTGTGTACGATATTAATGCAGATCATTGGGATGACTTGATCGTTGGTTGCAGCGCGGGAGGCCGGCTTCATGTGTTTCTTAACGATCAAAATGGTGGTTTTAGACAATTGCCGGGCAGCCAGGTTGCTCAAGATGATGTGGCTTCCATTTTTTCCCTTGGCACAGGCAAAGGAAATGAGTTTTTCACCATCAACTGCGGCTATGAAGGCACCGGCGGTGTCATGTTGACCCGGCATCAGTTGGTGGAAGAAAAAATTCTTTCCAATAGCGTTATGAATATCCCCATTAAATCGGTGGGTGCCGTTGCCCAGGCGGATATTGATGGTGATGGTGACCTTGATTTGTTTCTTGGAGGTGGGGTTTACCCGGGGAAATACCCTGAATCATCAAAGTCCGCCATTTATCTGTGCGATGGGACCCAGTTTGTACCTGATATTTCCAATGCCAAAACCCTGTTGGGGTTGGGGGTCGTGAATGGTGCCGTTTGGTCTGATTTGGACGCGGATGGATACCCCGAATTGATCACTGCAGGACACTGGCAGCCTGTTCGTATCTTTAAAAACGAGAAAGGCATCCTGAAGAATGTGACCAAAGAGATGGGGTTGGAGGGCTTCAACGGTTTATGGAATTCCGTTCAAGTTGGAGATTTCAATGGAGATGGCAGAATGGACTTGGTAGCCGGGAACTGGGGTTTGAATAGTCCCTACAAGGCGACCCCTGAGAAGCCCTTGAATCTTGTTTTCGGTGATATTAATCAGGACGGAACCAACGAGCTCATCGAAAGTGATTATAATGCGGGAGTGCTTGTTCCCGTTCGGACATTCAAGGATTTGGCCGGCCCCATGCCGTTCCTGTATTCACGATTCAAGAGTTTCAGGCAGTTCAGCCGGGCAAGTGTCGCCCAAGTGATTGGAGACACCCAAACAAAGGCGAGGTTGCTCTCTGTGCAAACATTGTATTCCTGCGTGTTCATCAATGAGGGGAATCGCTTCAGAATGGTAAACTTGCCGGATTCAGCCCAGTGGGCGCCCACTCATGGCATCGTTGTTGACGATTTTGACGGGGATGGCTTTGAGGATTTGTTCCTCGCGCAGAACTTTTTCCCGACACGATCGCAGGGTGATCGGTTGGATGCATCCAGGGGCGTTCTCCTGAAGGGTAACGGGACGGAAAACTTCACGGTTCTGGAATCTGGGCGGAGTGGAATCAATCTTGTCGGTGACCAAAGAGCCGCAGTTTCAGGAGATTTCGACCGCGATGGAATGAGTGATCTTGTCGTCACACGGAACAGCGGAAAGACCGGTCTGTTCCTTAACCAAGCGCAAAAAATTGGATTGCGTGTGGTTGTTCAGGGGGCGGCGGGGAATACCCATGGAATAGGATCTGTTTTGAGGTTGAAATATCATGATGGGATGGGGCCGGCGCGCCAAATCACTGGCAGCAGCGGCTACCGTTCCCAAGGTAGTTCCATTCAAGTGTTACACGCAACTCGGCCGGTTGAATCCGTTTGGATACAGAAACCTGACGGGAAGATTCTGACCCAAGAAATAAAGAAGGGCACGCATGAGGTGAGGATCATTTATTAAACGACCCCCCCCTTTTTTCTTTAAGTCCTTGACTGGCGTAATCTTCCGATCACAAATCACAGCCGTTCAGTCAACACGCCGGACAATAGAGCTATGAAAACGAAGCAAACCGGATTCACCCTCATCGAACTGTTGGTTGTCATCGCCATCATCGCCATCCTGGCCAGCCTGCTGCTTCCCGCCCTGGGCAGGGCCAAGAGCAAAGCCCGGCAAACGGTCTGCATGAGCAACCAAAAACAGCTTGGCCTCACTATGGCAATGTACGCGGAGGATTTTGAAGACAAGTTCCCCCTCTCATTGGTCGGTTCCACACAGCAGCACGCCAACTGGTTGGTTATTATGCACGAGGTGGGCTACCTCAGTACCATGGATTTGTTCAGCGATCCTGCCGATGTCGAAGGACCCCACAATACGTTCGACTTTCGGAAACGACGCATCATGATCGGTAACAAAAGCCGGGACATTGTTTTCTCATACGGTGCCAGTGAGCAACTGGTTGGCCCGGCCAATATCAAGTACCAGAAAATCAGCCAAGTGCCGGTGCCGGACAAGATCCTGTTATTCGCCTGTGCCAATTACATGGTTGTACCGTTCTGGGATCACGAGCGGGTTTATAACGCCAGTGGCCCACACCCGGCCGGCAAAACCACTAATCCGCCAAACGAGAGATATGCCCGCCACAGCTCCGGAAAAAACAACAGGCCCAACAAGCAAAGCAAGGGCGGCAACAACATCACCTTTGCCGATCTTCACTATGAATACAAAAACCAGTACTACATCGACCGGAACCTTTGGTGGTATGAAAACCACAAACCCCTGCCCTAAATTTGATTCGTTGCCCCTTCTATTAAACTCACTTTTTTGTTGAAACCAAACACATGAAACATTCCCTCCAAAACCATGACGGAAAACTTTTAACCCATAATTTAAAGAAAGAGGCAGAAGGGGTGAAAACCACCGGCCAGACAAAATAATTCATTTTTCCTTTTGAAATGCTTGACAGTGCCAAAATCTTAAGGCAACCCTTCCCACCAGCTAAATCACTACGTGCTAACTTTTTAACCCAAACTTAACATGAAACGTCTATTACAAACCGTATTGGTAAGCAGCTTTTTGGCTGCCAGTTCCGTCACTTACGCCCAAAGCGTAGCCCAACCAGGAGACCCGGTTATTGCCTCTTCTGCAAACAGCCCCGGATCCGAGGGTGTAGCAAATGCCATCGATGGAAAACCCACAAAATACCTCAATTTCGATGGTAAGAATAGTCAACCCTCCGGATTTATTGTGTCCCCGGCTTTGGGCAAAACGCTTGTCACCGGGCTTTCGATGCAGACGGCGAATGACGCGCCGGATCGTGATGTCAAGGTGGTTACACTGGAAGGTTCCAATGATGCTGAGGCGACCGCCTGGGATGCAGGGAACTGGGAGTTGATCGTTCAGTTGGATGATATCCCTGCAATTGGTGATCGTTTTACAACTCAGACATTCAGTTTTGAGAATAAAAAGGGCTATCTGCACTACCGATGGACGGTGGTGGATACCCAGGGTCCAAGCGGTTGCTGTATGCAAATCGCTGAAGTTGGCTTTTTAGGGGGTGTTTATTCCGGTCCTGCCGATGTGACCCAGCCGGGTGATGCCGTCATCGCCTCCTCCGCCAACAGCCCAGGTTCTGAGGGTGTTGCCAATGCAATTGACGGGCAGCCGACCAAATATTTGAACTTTGATGGCAAGAACAGTCAGCCTTCAGGATTTGTGGTCACTCCTTCACTAGGCATGACCTACGTGACAGGTATGGCCTTGCAGTCAGCCAATGATGCTCCGGATCGTGATCCCAAATCGATTACTCTTGAGGGGTCCAATGATGATGAAGTGACGGCATATGATTCAGGTAATTGGCAGTTGATCACCCAGATTGATGACATTCCAGCCTGGACGGGGCGTTTCCAGACCAAGGAATTGTTTTTTGACAATGACAGGGCCTTCAAACACTACCGCTGGGTTGTGACCGATACTCAAGGTCCGAGCGGATGTTGCATGCAGATTGCCGAGGTTGAGTTGCTGGGGGCGGTTCCTCCCGCAGATGTGACTTCTCCTGGAGATGCCGTGATTGCTTCTTCGGCAAACAGCCCTGGTTCTGAGGGTGTCGCCAATGCAATTGATGGTCAGCCCACCAAGTATTTGAATTTTGATGGCAAAAACAGTCAGCCATCAGGATTTGTGGTCACGCCTTCGATTGGTAAGACCGTCATTACTGGTGTTCACATGCAATCAGCCAATGATGCACCCGATCGTGATGTCAAAGTCGTTAGGATTGAAGGATCCAATGACGATGAAATAGGCGACTATGATTCCGGTAATTGGCAGTTGATTACTCAACTTGACAATATCCCTGCCTACACGGGTCGCTTTCAGTCGCAAGTCTTCATGTTTGATAATGTCTGGGCTTTCAAACACTACAGGTGGATAGCAGTCGACACTCAGGGTCCAAGTGGCTGCTGCATGCAGATCGCAGAAGTGGAACTGCTTGGGAGTGGGGCGCCAAAGGATGTGACTTCTCCCGGAGATGCGGTTTATGCCAGTTCATCCAACAGCCCTGGATCAGAGGGCGTGGCGAATGCGATCGATGGCCAACCAACCAAGTATTTGAATTTTGACGGCAAAAACAGTCAGCCTTCTGGATTCGTTGTCACTCCCGGGATTGGGGCAACAACCATAACGGGTATCTCAATGCAAACAGCCAACGATGCGCCGGATCGCGATGTCAAGGTGGTCTTGATAGAGGGAACAAACGATTCGGTTTCCGGTTGGGATGATGGTGCAAGTTGGAGCAAAATTACACAGGTAGACGATATTCCAGCCATTGGCGATCGTTTCACGACTCAGGAATTTTATTTCCAGAATGACAATGCTTACACCAGTTACAGGTGGACCGTATTGGACACGCAGGGACCGAGCGGTTGCTGTATGCAGATTGCTGAAGTGGAGTTCTTGGCGGCTACAACGACGGTTGACTGTGACTTGGCAGCATTCAAGCGGCAGCCGGTAGATGTTGTTGTGCTGGATGGGGAACCGGCCACGTTTTTGGTTGAAGTTAACGGTCCATGGCCACTGCAATGGCACAAGAATGGAGAACCGATATCGGGTGCGGTTTCGACCAGTTACACAACTGAAGCGGTTAACGCAGGAAATGCATCTGATAAGTATTCGGTTCAGATAGTGGGATGTGAAATGAGTAGTGAGGTAGTGGCGACCATCCATGATCCGAGCGCGCACCCCGTCAGTATCGGCCTTAACTTTAATGGATCAGGAGCCAACGGCGCCCCAACTGCCTCGCTTCCGACAGATATCGCTGGAGTGCAGCTTCAGGCCTATTGGAATAATGTTGGGAATGCAAGCGGCACTAATGACGAGGTGTTGCTGAATAGTCTCGGTGAAGAAGCACTGGGTTTTGACGACTATGAGATCACACTCGATTTTGCTTCTGGGGGTAACTGGGGCGCTGGTACGGGTGATGCAAATCCGACCCAGAGGTTGCTCAATGGGCTTCTTCAAGCGAGAGGCGATGCGCACATCGAATTCCAGGAGGTTCCCGATGGCAGTCACACCCTGATCGCCTATACGGTTGGAATTCCTCTTCAGTTTCAAAACGAATACTACAAGCTTGTTGGGGAAGATGAGGATTCAGATCGAGTGATTTACACTGAGGCGATGAATGCGGATCAATACAACCCCATTCAGAGGTATTTCCGTGGCACAAGTACAGATCCCAACAATAGAACCCTATCGAACTATGTTAGGTTTGATAATGTAAAACCAGTTGATGGCTATGTACGGTTTGAGTGGGGCACATCAACGGTTGGTTTTGACCGTGGTGTTGCAATCAATGCCATTCAATTGATCTTAGATAATCCAGCATTAGAAATTGATGCGCCGTCGATCACCGCAAATCCTACTCCAACCGTGGCGCAGGAAGGAAGTGCGGCTTCGATGACAGTTGTAGCAACGGGCGAGGGGCTGACCTATCAATGGCTCAAGAACGGCGCAGCCATTCCTGATGGCGGCAAAATTGCCGGTGCAACAACAGACACGCTGGTTGTCAATGGATTATCTGAAGCCGAAGAAGGCTTCTATAGCTTGGCGATTTTCAATGACGCAGGCAGCGTTATTTCCTCAAAAGCCAAACTGTCGATGGTTTCCAGTGGAGCCACGATGTCGGATGACCTGGTGGTTCACCTCAAGTTTGATGAAAGCAGCGGAACCAAGGCGTCCAACTCGGGTTCGGACTCACACACGGCGACACTTTATGATGATTACGGCGAGCCGAACGAGGAGCCTGTTGGCGCGGAAGGGCTGATTGGTAAAGCCATTTTGATTAATGGCCCAGACAGCGAGACCTACGCTTTCGGTGTTTTGGATGATTTCTCCAAGATAACTGAAGAGGGAACGGTTTCCATATGGCTGAACACACCGGGGATTGAAGGGGAATCAGCGTTGGTAGTCAGAAATGAAGGACTTGCGGTGGACGATGCTATAGAAGGCACGTTTGAGATTGAATTAGCCAATAATGCCGATGGGGAGCTGGTGTTGATGGCGTCAATCGGTGCAGGGCCCAATGTGGTGCGCATTGTGGACTCAGAAGCCCTAACTCTTGATGAATGGAATCATGTGGCACTTACTATGGATGGGGGCCAGCTGAGGTTGTACAAAAATGGCGATTTGGTAGGTGTGGCCGATTATCTGGACCGGATTAACAGTGCAACTCAGGACTGGATGGCTATTGGAGCGAACATTACAGTGGTTCAGGAGGAAGGCGAGGATCCTTATTTTGCAATGGATGAGGCAAATCCACAGGCCTTCTCTGGATCTATTGATGATTTGGCCATTTGGCACGTTGCAAGAGGTGCTGATGAGATTCAGGCGATTTACAATAAAGGCCTCGGAGGTGAGGATGCTTCAAAGGCAGCCGTGACCATTCCGGATTTCGTGGAACCGGAAGAAACCGTGGAGCCGGAGCCGATTCTGCCACCCGAGTTGCCTTGGTCGGTCGGGATGAACGATGATGGCTGGCCTGTCGGTGACGGTGGTGGTCCCAACACCACCTTTGTGCAGGAGAAGGGTGTCAATGAGCTCCCAGGAAATCCCGCCAACGCCGAAGTCGCCCAGGAGGGGGACGATGATTATTATTGGGCGGGTGTTTATTCGACTGTGATTGCTGGCAATGGTGACTACACGCCGGTCGGTCTGGTAGAGGTCAATGAGGAGTCGGCCGAGCGCGCGTTTGCGGGTACGGACAATGATCTTCGATATCATTTCAACCTGCCCGAATCGCTTCAGCCAACGGATCGGCTTACTGTCAGCTATGATGCCCTGAATCTTCATACCGGTGAGGCTGATTCCCGCTACGGTATTGAGGTGTATTTCAATAACGTGCAGGTGCAGTCTGAGATTGTCATCCGGGAAGCTGAACTCGGCCAGACGTATACTACAGAGCCCTTTACTCTTGCAGATGTGAATGCGGAGGTGGGATCCGGTTATGACAACATCATCACCCTTAAGGGAGTCAATTATAATGCGGAGGGTGGCGGTAATTGGATGGGCATTGACTACGTGCAGCTCAGCGAGGCAGCCGAGCCGGTGGCACCGCCGGCGCTAAGCATCGTGAACAACGGTGACGGCACGGTGACGGTGACGTTTGAGGGCAAGCTGCAGGCCGCCGTGTCAGTGGACGGCCCATGGGCCGATGTTGAGGGAGCGGTGAGTCCGCAGATTATTCCTGCCACCGAGGCGATGCAGTACGGCCGCGCCGTGAGCGAGTAATTTGGTTGTTTAACCAAAAAGAGAACATACACCAGAGGCCGGGCATTGTGCCCGGCCTCTTTTTATTAGTAAGCTAGGATAGCCGATGCCTGGGTGCGTTCCTTGAGGTTATGGGTCTGGCTGCGAACGGCCTTGGCCCATAATCCGGTTCTTGTAGCTGCGGCGTTGCATATAGCTGATCTCGTGGAAACCATGATGGTCGTGTGAATCGGGTGGTTGACCGAAACCCGTACCTGACATCCTCCTCTGCCGTGCCGCTTGACCAACTTGGGCGGCCTCGTTTATTTCCGGATGACCTGCCGGGCTTTTCCCTGAATCAGGCTGTCCATTTGTTCCAGTTGCGGAATGATCGACTGCACCTCCTCGGGGAACCAGCGGAAGCTGGCGTCACGGTGGTCGCGGCTGCTGGCGGTTTGTTGACGGTTGCCGTAGAGGAAGGCCCAATTGGTCGGCAGCCAGAACTGCTGCCACAACCTGTTTTTTTGAAGGACAGCCTGCCGCAATTCCTCGGCGGGAACCGGAAACAGTTCGCCGGTCGTCGTAATGCTGATACTGGAATTCAGGCCAAGTTGCGTGGTGATGGCTTTTGCGGCGAGCCATTGGCCGCTGCGCGAAAGCGTGACACCGTCGCGCGTGGCCGCTTGGCCAAGCAGGGCTGCGGTGAGATCGACAACCGGCAATTTGCTCGCGTGGCCAAGCCGGCGGATGGCGGCGGCGTATTGCTGGAGGTGGGCGCAGCGATCTTCAACATCCAAGCCAAGGCCAAGCGGATCAGCAAACGGCACCGGCGTGACCAAGACCAAGCGGCTGGTTCGGCTGGAAAGTTGCTCGATGGTTTGCTCGTATGCTCTTGCGAAGTCGTCCAGCTTGGCGGGGCCGTCGAGTGACTCCGCTTGGCCAAGCCAGAGAAACACGATGTTCGCGGGGAGTGGTTTGCGGCGATCCGCCTCGCCGTAGCTTGGTTTGACGATTCCAAAAAAATTACGCGGCCGTTGCTGTCGGTAAACCGTGTCTGCCGGCCAAGCCATGTTGCGAACGGCCAGGCGCTGATTAGGATTGGCGGCAGTCAGCAGCGTCTCGAGATAGCCGTGCCGCTGGCTCTCGGCGGCGTTGGTAGAGCCGACGATCACAATGTTGGCGTCGCCGTCGATTTGGAATCCGTTGCGGAACCCCGGAGACGGCTTGGCCGGCTTGGCCAAGGGCCGGACCAATGCAGGCGTTGGAGGTGGGGCCGCCACTGTTTTTTTGGGCAACGCGGCGAGCAGTTGTTTTTCAGTAAAATCGTCCAGCGCGAGCTTGGGATTGTGGATGAGCTTGACGGGGCGATAGAGCACCGTCTGCGCCGGGCCGGCGTGGAGTTGAAAAGCGATGTCGCCGGCCAGCTCGCCTTTCGGATCGTCGATGGCCACGCAGAGTGTGCCGTTGATGGCGCTCCAAATTCGGTGGCCGACGGCGAGGATTTCGTAGCGGTTCCATTCACCGCGGTTCACGGCCTTGGCGGCGCGGTTGTTCCAGTCCAGCTTGCCGCGGCCGTGTTCGTGGTAGAGTTTGCCCCATACGCCCGCGCCCACATCGGCCTGATAACCAAGCGCCTGCCCGGCGGCATTGGTTTTCTTTGAGCGAAATTGTATGCCCGCGTTGCGGTTGTCCGGTGTGAGCTTCACGTCCACCGATAAATAAAAATCCTTCACCGTCACGTCCGACCAGAGGAATTCATTCTTCGGCACCTTTGCCGCCGAGTGCCCGACAATCGTACCACCCTTCACCGACCAATATTTCGGCTGCGAAGTCGACCAAGCATTTAGGTCATTGCCGGTGAAAAAGGTGTCATCTACACGCGGCGTTGTGGCTTGTCCCGTGGAGGAAGTTGCGAGGGCAAATAAACAGAGGGTGTGGGTGAATCGTTTTTTCATTTTTGCCATGGTCAAAAACTTGAACCAACAATCATCGTTTCGGGGCGCTGCGACCGTTTTTTTTGAACTCATTCAGCTTCTCTTTTAGTTCCCCAACAATCTCTGGATACTTGAAGTAAAGATTGGTGGTTTCGCCCGGATCATTTGCCAGATCATATAATTGGCCGGGGGCGTTTGGGGATTTCTCGGGTAATGCGTATTGTTTCATGCCCCATCTGCCTTCGCGGCCATAGTTGTTG
>Ga0208879_1002610_pt1 | contig 15607 bp, 13 predicted proteins | sample Knorr_S15_td_Bot_FD_185605 | JGI IMG/M metagenome (GOLD analysis project Ga0208879, IMG submission 185605) | Marine microbial communities from Southern Atlantic Ocean transect - Knorr_S15_td_Bottom_ad_5009_LV_A (SPAdes) (version 2) | ecosystem: Environmental > Aquatic > Marine > Oceanic | place... | reverse complement strand
CATAGCCCGCCAGAGGTTGGCAATTTTTTCATCATGCAATCCAATGTAATTACACGCAATTGCCCCGCGGGAAAAACCGGTTAGCAAAACACGATCTAAATCACCACCGTAGTGTTCGCACACCCATTTTACTGTTTTCTGACAATACTCGACCGTTGGCCGTGGATTGTAATCGGGAGCATCGCCCCACCATTGCGTCACATTTTTGGTTCCGGCGGCATTCAACAGCGGCATACAAATCCAAATGAACCCCTCACCTGCAGATATCCCAAATCCAAGTTTGCTGTGTTCCACTTTTCCGGTACTGATATCACCAAACTCGTTTTTATACGGGCCGTTTCCCGCAAATTCCACGATCACTGGCCATTTGCTGGCAGCAACACCTGTTTTTTTTGACTGCCATTTCTTCGGCAAATAGAGCGCATGATAAACATCTGTATTCTGATAACTAGGCAATGTCTGGCGTACTCTTTTACCAGCAGCAGGTTTCGCTTCCTCCATTTCCGGAACAACAAGATCCGCTGGAACACTCAACACATCAACGCCCGCATCTGTGACGTGGTGTTCCTGAGCTGTAAGCTGCCGCCCAACAATCCCAAAGTGGCTGGCCACGACACCAACCACGATCAGTGTTAAAACAAAAAATACGACTCGACTAAAACGCATCGTTAAGAATCTCCAAAATATCATCTTTTGTGGCGTGCCGCGGATTCAACCAAAACAATCGCTGAATCGGCATCGTCTTGTCGGCAAACATCTCAAGCTGATCTCGAGTCGCACCAATGTCACGAAGTCGATGCGGAATCCCAATCGACTTTCGAATTTCTTCAATCCGGTCAATCCCTGCACTTGCCGCTTCTGCTGCAGCCAACCCTGTCGTATCGACACCTAACCAACTCGCAATCTTGGCCATCGTTTCAATACGTTCCCGTAAATTGAATCGCATGACGTACGGCAATAGCAATCCATTGCCTAGGCCATGTGAGCAATGCAACACACCACCCAGCGGATATTCAATCGCATGAACCAACGCGACACCGCTATTTGAAAATGCCATTCCAGCGAGGGTTGCCGCCAACGCCATGCCGTCGCGAGCAACCGTGTTATCCCCAGTCTCGACTGCCGTCTCAAGGTGCGCACCACACAATTCAATCGCTCGTTGAGCCAAACTATCCGACAATAAAAACCGCCCATCATAAGCACAGGTTTCACCCGTGGGAATTTCCAACTTGTCGTAATCCACAGCTGTAATCGCTTCAATAGCATGTGTTAACGCATCAATACCACTGTCCGCGGTCACTTGCTGTGGACAATTATCAGTCAGCGCAGGATCCACAAATGCAAAATCCGGCCTAAAGTGTTCGCTCTGCCCGGATACTTTGATCTGATTTTCAGTATCGGTCAGCACCATCGAATGCGAGACTTCACTGCCCGTACCGGCTGTGGTTGGAATGCAAACAAGCGGCATGATCGGACCGGGTACATTATCGAACCCAAAACAATCCTGCGGCTGCATGGCATGGGTTAACGCAGCTGCCGTGTTCTTCGACAAATCCATGTTACTGCCGCCGCCCAGCCCAATCACAACATCGGGGGCACATTCCTTCGCGAAAGCCAAACTTTTGACCGCTGTGGCGATCGATGGTTCCGCTTCACCCGCTGTAAAAACGTCGATCTCACAAGCAGCTTCGACCAACGGTGCACGCACCCGCTGCACCAAACCAGCTTCTTCAATGTTCGTGTCCGTCACAATGAGGACCCGCTGCCATTGGCACCGACGCGCAATATTCGATATCTGCTGCAAACAACCGCGACCAAACACAAGTTGCCCAGCTGTACCGAACGTCCAATAATTTTTTACCATGGTATCGATTATTTCATCGCTTTTTTGCGAGGTTAGCAATAAAGTGAGCCACGGTTTCCGGTTTGTTTTGATTCCGCAAGTGCTTAATCGTCGCTTCAGGAACGCCAAGATTCCCCAGATGCGTCGCTAAACTCTTCCAATGTCGCTCGCGTTTCTTGCCTGCGGTTAAGTACAACTCCGTCACAAGCTCTTCGCACCTCTGCAGTGAAATCGATTCGCGATTGTCATAATAATTGCGAATTACTTTGTTTTGATAATTGGAGCGCTCAGCCATTTTCTTAGTATTCTCCCCGAACCTTTTAACAGAACTCATGAACAGCTAGACTATTCCTATCTTTCTCGTCTCTATCCTCTTTCAGAATCCAACGCAGTTGCCATAATAATACATAATAAACTAAGATAAAGCCCCACTTCTGAGAATCCGAAACGACAGCTATCCGGGAATTTACGAGTATGCCTAAAGTAACATTTAAAAACGAAAACCAAGAAATTGAAGTCACCGCAGGAACTTCCATTCGCGAAGCCGCTAAGCAGCTAAAGATCAATACAAACCAAGGTATCAATGGAATCGGTGCTGGTATCAATAAATTCATTAACTGTCATGGACTTGGGCAATGTGGCACTTGTCGCGTATTTGTAACCGAGGGTCATATAGCCAACACAAATGGGCAAACACTGTGGGAAAAGAAGTGTTTTAAATTTCCTTTTCCTGATCCAATTCCTGCCTTAGCGTATTTAGAGAACCCAGAACAAACTCGATTGGCATGCCAGTGCAAAGTTACAGGTAATGTCACTGTAGAAACCGGCCCTGAAATAAATTTGTTTGGCGACAACTTCTTTAGCTAGAGCTTTTCAAGCTGCCGCTGTTTTACTTGCTGTCTTACGGTTAAGTCTTAGCGAAAAGCCCATGAAACAATTGGTAGCCATCGTCCGCCCATTCCTCGCCGAAAAAATTGTGGATGGATTAAAACGCGCTCCTTTAGAAGCGCTTTCAGTACGTGAAGTTAAAGGCTACGGTCGTCAAAAAGAAACACTCGATCAATACAGTGACAGCGAATACGCTACCGCATTTTTGCCGAAAGTCGAAATTTCATTATGGGTAGATGACACTCGAGTAGATGAAGTTGTGCAAACCATTTCCTCGATCGCTCGAACAGGACGCATGGGTGATGGTAAAATATTCATCATGCAGGGTTCCCCGCCACAAGAATAAAATTTCACATCCTATTCAATTTAAAGCAACTCACTTTTAACGCACCGATCCTATGATTGCCAACACAAAGATAGACCGTGATTCGCTCGGACCCGACGAAGTCCTCTGTGATCACTGCACGGCTAAATGCTGCAAGTACTTTGCGTTGCCGATTGAAACACCTGTCGATCTCGAAGATTACGAGTTTATCCGTTGGTACCTAGTCCACGACCGCGCCACCGTATTTACCGATGATGACCAATGGTACATCATGATCCACACCACCTGCCGGCATCTACAAACTGATAACCGCTGCGGCATTTACGACACGCGACCACAAATCTGTCGAGATTACACAACGGACAACTGTGAATTTGAAGACGACTGGACCTACGATCTTTATTTTGAAGCCCCCGAACAAATTCGGCAATATGCTGAAGCCGTGCTGCAATTGAAAACTAATGGCAGTATCCGTAGTTCCAAACCAAATCTATTGCCTGTTCTGTCCTGAACTCGATACTATTTTCGCTTTACGATTACGGCTAACCGAATAACAACATGACTTCCGATAATTCAAACAACTCCGCGGACGAACAACCCAAAATCAAGCGGCAACTGATTCAACCGCGTACATTGAAAGGGTTCCGCGATTATTTACCTGAGTCGATGATCCCGCGAGAGCGTTTGATCGACATTGCCCGTAAAGTCTATCGCAGTTATGGATTCAGTCCCATTGATACTCCCGCGCTAGAATACCTCGAGATATTGACGGGCAAAGGGGGCGCAGAAACCGATCGACAGTTATATCGTTTTGAAGATCACGGGGGCCGCAATGTCGGTATGCGATTCGACCTCACCGTACCACTCGCGAGATTCGTCGCGCAACACATCAATACACTCGGAACACCATTCAAACGCTATCATATCGCGCCGGTTTGGCGAGGTGAAAATACACAGCGGGGACGCTACCGTGAATTCATGCAGTGCGATTTTGACACCATCGGTACGCTATCCGTTGCCGCCGACATTGAAACTGGTCTCGTAATCAATGACCTGTTTGAAGAAATCGGGTTTGATCGATTTACGGTCCATGTGAACAATCGCCAAGTCCTGACAGGATTGCTTGAACAAATCGGAGTCGCCGAACAAGCAACTGCGATTTTACGATCTCTCGATAAACTCACCAAAATCGGTCCAGAACGCACCGCAAACGAAATGCTGAAAACGGCAGGCATCACTGCCGAGCAGGCAGCGCAAGTATTGGCGATTACAACGCTCGCTGGCTCCAATCAGGAAATACTCGAGAACCTCAAACCACTTGTCGCGCAAAGCGAACTTGGCACCGCTGGAATTGACCGTCTTCAGCAAATTCTTGACGGTCTCGCCGCTGGCGGTGTCCCGCCAGAACGAATCAAACTCGACGTCTCAATCGCCCGCGGATTGGACTATTACACCGGCGTCATATTCGAGACGTTTCTTGATGACCTACCGGACATTGGTAGCGTCTGTAGTGGCGGTCGCTACGATAACTTGGCCGAACTATATACCAAGCAGCAATTGCCCGGAATCGGTGCATCACTCGGTCTCGATCGACTGTTGGCTGCGATGGACGAACTGGAAATGATCGATAAAGTCAAAACTCCTGCCGACATATTGCTGGTCTACTTCGAAAAAGATCAACTCAATAAGTATCTTGAAATTGCCGCCGACCTGCGACAAGCGGGTTGGGCAGTTGAAGTATACCCCGATGCCAAAAAATTGGGTAAGCAACTCAAATATGCCGACGTGCGTGGCTTTCAATATGCATTGATCGCCGGTGGTGACGAACTCCAGCGCGATGTCTGCCAAATTAAGAATCTACAAACTGGCGAGAGCGTTGAATACCCACTAAGTAGCGTGGCCGCCGACATGAAGTAAGTCTGTCATCGTCATTGCTGCCCCTGTGCATCTGCTCGTGCCCGCACGTACAACTCTATTTCTTCAGCACCCTCAACTCGCTGATAGCCGCGCAGCTCAAGAATCCGTTGGGCTTGGCCAATTCTTCGAGCATCCCAGATGGTGCGATCGAATTCATCAAGTTCGTTTTCTCCCAGCAATAGTACATACTCGGATGCCGTCGTTTCCAACATAGGCAACCACGCTTCATTCCCATAATAGCCAGCTTCATTGAAACTATATCCATGTGGTGAACTCGAACGAGTATCCGCAAGGTAATGAATGCTGTTGTGGCGACTCGGCAAAATCATTAATGGCGTGCCGCTTGGAATATTACGTTTAAGCTCTCTGATGACTTTCTCAGTGCTCACCTGCTGATGCCAGTTTGCCAATCCAGCAACTTGCGCCTCTGTGGGTATTTGTGCTGGATGGTAGGCCCACTGATAATCTTCAGCCCAACAAAATGGTAATGCTGCCAGAAATACCATCAAAATCCGCTGCTTGATCCCGCGCTCAATCAGATAGCGATGCTGATGCCAAATAATTGCTGCGCTGATCGTGAACGCTGGAATCGTTAACAGTAGATAATGATGGTAGGGTCGAATTTTGAATTGAACGAGTGTGACAAAACCACTTAGGAGTAAGAACCCTACAAGGCGTGCGGTCGAAGTATTGGTTGGGGCTGAACCCACTGCAGGTTTTTTTTGCTGGCGGATAAACATCACCGTTGTCACCATCACTACGATCCAAAAAGATTCATCGTGACGAAATTGGACATACAAATTATGCAACCATGAATCGCGACTGGGATATGCAGCCGCTGTTGAAAGACCCAACGATAATGGCTCAAGACCTCGGCCTTCTATAAGTATAAATCCAACCAATAAAAGAGCCGCTAGTATCGGTAATGACACGAGCATCCCCCACTGGTGCCGGCTGCCAGATCGCGGGCTTAGTTGTTCCCATACCAGAGCCAATGCTCCGACGGCGAGCAGGCCAGCTTGTTGTTTCATATAAACCGTCAAGCCTAGCCCCAACGCAAACACCAGTAGCAATTTCCATTTGTTCCAATGATCTAGCGGTGTCCCCTTCCAAGCGATCATCGTACTGAGAAAAAACAAACTTGCAATAATTTCCGACTCACCGCGCAATCCATCAAACCGAATGAGTACGACTAAAGCCCACAACGCCGCACCACTGGATATGAGCTTGCAGCGTGTATGTTGAAATACCACGACACCAACCAACGCTGCATTGAGCCCTAAAGCGACGACGATGACATTTTGCAACGATGCAACATCTGTTCCAACCAAGCGCATGGCTGTTTTCCAGAACTGATAGATACCTGGAAAATAACTGTACATATTGTCTGCGGTGCCATAGAAATTGATCCCATCGCGGCTATAGCACAAATAGTAAAACCAATCGATTCCGCCTGAGATGTGCTTGGCTTCACCGAGGTAAGAAACTGCAGCCACAAGTCCCCAGCTAATCCACAGCGGAATCCACGTCTTTTGAAATCCTTGTTGATAAAGAAATTCCGCGGTCCCAGCTTGAGGGTTACGCAACAAGGGTAACAACGAAACGATACTCGCAGCCACTAGGAATATAGTCTGAGGCGACGTCGTCAATGTTCGCAAACACAAAATAGATATAACGGACAACAGCGCACAGCCTGTACCCAGATACACATAAAGCGCGGATTCTGTTTTTTGTGGTCCCATAGAATTCATACTATATGTATCGTAGCAAACAGCCTCTGTTAGCCATCATCAGTTTAATTTTCTTGAAAGGTATCGTTTGGTATCATCTTAGAAAACGTGTACGATAACAAACGACGAAATAAAATAATAATATTAGCGATGCCTTTTCATTCGAATTCAAGAATTGACAACATGAAAAACCACAGAACAACACGACGTAGATTTCTACAATCCACCGCTGCCCTGACAACCTTAACCGCAACGGCTGCAGCGACATCTGTTGCTCAAGCAGGGGTACTTCTAAGTCGAAAAAATAAGCTGCCCATCATCGACACGCACCAGCACTTGTGGGATTTGAAAGTGATTACTCCACCGTGGGTTGGCACTGCCCCTGAGGTCCTTAACCAATCCTATGCAACGAAAGAATTCAAGGCGGCGACGCGCGGATTAAATGTTGTCAAAACTGTATATATGGAAGTTGACTGTGCTCCGAGTGATCATGCTCTCGAGGCGGAACACGTGATTGCGTTGTCCAAGAGTGCTCGTCACCCAACAGCGGCAGCGGTTATTTCTGGCCGCCCCGCCGAAGACAGCTTCGCCCCTCATGTCCGAAATTACAAAGACAGTCCCTACATCAAGGGTGTCCGGCAAGTATTGCACAATGATGCGGCACCGCAAGGATTATGCCTCGGCAAAACGTTTGTCAAATCAATGCAGTTGCTGGGCGAACAAAACATGAGCTTTGACTTATGCATGCGGCCAACAGAATTACTTGATGGCGTTAAGCTGGCTGACCAAGTTCCAGATACTCTGTTCATTGTTGACCACTGTGGCAACGGCGATCCCAAGGCGTTCTTGCAGAACTCAACCGAGGAACCTTGGCACACGGTTGATCAATGGAAACGCGATATGGGTGAACTGGCAAAACGCAAAAACGTGATCTGTAAAATCTCCGGTATTATTGCACGTGTACCAGCAGGTGGCTGGGATGCATCTATGCTAGCACCCCTGATTAACCATTGCTTGGATGTCTTTGGGCCAGACCGAGTTGTATTTGGGGGCGATTGGCCCGTCTGCCTCCTCGGCGATAGCTATCGAGAATGGGTTAATGCACTCAAGACGGTCATCGCGAACCGGTCAATCACTGACCAACGCAAACTCTTGCACGACAACGCCGAACGCATCTATCGTTTGTCCTAACGAGTTTTGGTATTCGCGTTAAGTCGTACAAATTCGCGGTTCGATAATTGATATTGCAGCAGCGTTCGTAAAAAAGTTATTCTTCGTCGTAAATAACCGCAAATCTGCTTTGCGTGTTTTGTGGACAATCAAAGAATAGCCAATTAAGCGACACCAAAAGATGACTGATATTCCAACTGTGCCCTTGCTCGATGTGCCTCGAGCGAACGCACCTTTACGCGATGAAATCATAGCAGCGATCACGATCGTAGTAGATTCCGGCAGATTTTTGTTTGGCCCGGATGTGCAAAAACTTGAAGCCGAATGCGCTCGGCGGTGCGGTACAAAACACGGCGTCGGTTGTGCCTCTGGTAGTGATGCTTTGTTATTATCCTTAATGGCACTGGACATCAAACCTGGCGACGAAGTGATTTGCCCGAGCTTCACGTTTTTTGCAACCGCTAGCCCAGTGAGTCGACTCGGAGCCACACCCGTTTTTGTTGACATTGACCCCGTCACTTTCAACATCGATCCGGCGGCACTTGAAGCGGCGATCACACCCAATACAAAAGCCGTTATTCCCGTTCATCTTTTCGGGCAATGTGCGGATATGCCGCGAATCATGGAGATCTGTAATCGCACTGGACTGGCAGTGATCGAAGATGCTGCTCAAGCCATTGGTGCTCACATCGAAGGCCGCGCAGCTGGTTCATGGGGACAGGTTGGCTGCATCAGTTTTTATCCAACGAAAAACTTGGGCGGGTTCGGTGACGGGGGAATGCTAATAACCAATGATGCTGATTTTGAAGACCGGCTCAGATTGTTTGCTGGACACGGAATGCGACCGCGTTATCACCATCAAGTGATCGGTATCAATAGCCGCCTCGATACAATTCAAGCGGCGACCTTAAATGTGAAAATGAAACACCTTGAGTCCGCGAACATTGCTCGCCAGCAAAATGCACAACTGTACGCAGCCTTGTTTGATGATGCTGGACTTGAAGCCGATATTGTCTTGCCGCAGGCGATCTATGGCACCGGACACGTCTGGAATCAATATACGGTGCGCGTGAAAAATGGTCAGCGCGACAGCTTGAAAGAATTCCTAGCGGAACGCAACATCGGTGCGGAAATCTATTATCCAATTCCCGTGCATGCTCAAGAGTGCTATCAAAGCCGTCCGAATATCGCTATGGATTTAACGGAAACAAATCGCGCAGCTGATGAAGTTCTGAGCTTGCCGATTTTCCCCGAACTTGAAGAAGCCGAGATCCAGGCAGTCGTCGCTGGCGTGAGCAGTTTCTATTCGATGACGCAAAGCCAAGCGGCTTAACACGAATTGGTACCGGCGAATGTTCACTCGCAAACGTAACAGTTCACCCCGTCCCGATGCGCGCAATCCATCTAATCCGTATAGCCCGAACTCAGGGCATGCTACACGCTGGCTATTCCGTCGAGCGGTAATAATAGAACTCTACGTAGAGCATTATCGTATTAACATAAATACATTATCCACGTGTTTTATTGTTTAAAATCGATGCCAGATCGTTCAACCATTCTTGTTACCGCTTGCGGATCTTCTATTGGATTAGAAGTCCTGCGCTGTCTCAAACTCGCTCAACGAAACGAGCGAATCATCGGTACCGAGGTGTCCGCCTGGGGAAAACAACTGGCGCTGCCGTATTGCGACGAAGTGATTATTCTGCCGCACGGCGATGAACCCCAATACGTGAATAAACTCAAACATGTATTCGAATCCGAAAACGTCACGCTAGCATTTATTAATACGGAACCGGAGCTCGAAGCAATTTACCCCGGACGTGATCAAATCCAGACCATGCTCTCCTGCCCCGCTCAGTTTGGACTTACCGCTTGCCTCAGCAAGCAAGTACTGCATGATCGACTTAACAGTGCTAGTATCACAGCCAAAACCATGGTCGTTGATGACGCTAGTGATCTCGAAACGGCATTACAAACACTTGGATCCCCCGTCTGGCTCCGCTGTGCCGTCGGCCCGCGAGGTCGCGGTAGCATTGTCATCCAAACTGCCGCTGAAGGTGCCTTTTGGATTGAATATTGGCGGAGGCAAAATACCGGTGATTCTCCAGACGTCTGGTTAGCGCATGAATACCTGCCGGGCCGCAACCTAAATTGGACTTCTGTGTGGAACAACGGACAGCTTGTCGCAGCTGCTGCTGGAGAACGCCTGAAGTATTTTATGGCGCAAGTCGCCATTAGCGGCGTTACCGGAAACGTCTCACGCTGCCAACTTGTAGATAGCTCCGAAATTCAAGACACGGCGATTCAAGCGGTCACTCTCGCCGACGATCACCCGCATGGCATCTATGCCGTGGATTTGCGGGAGGACGCCAACGGTCAAGCACTAGTTACTGAGATAAATGCCCGTAACGCCTTTCGCCCTTTACTGTATGCCGCGGGTGGAATGAATTTCCCGGCGATCTTAGTTGAATCATTTTTAGGTACTGATGGCAGCGGTGATTTTAACTGCCAACAAGTGACACTCGGTTTAGAAATGGTTCGCGGCATGGATTTCGCTCCAATGTTTCGTGAAACATGTGACGCTCCCTGGAGGGCCCTGTCCTATGAGTAGTAGTCAACACACACCACTCGTGTCGATTGTGGTCCCATGTTTTCAAAGCAGTCAGTGGCTAGAACAACTGGCCTCTGAAGTTAAACAAGCCATGGTCGCCGCTGAATTCTCGTACGAATTAATATTAGTAAATGACTGTAGCAACGATGATACTTGGAACACGATTCAAAACATTGCTGCCAATGATGATAACGTACGTGGCATCGATCTCGTTTTTAATACCGGCCAATATCGTTCAACCATTTGTGGTCTATTGCAAGCGCGGGGTGAGATCATTGTGACCACGGATGATGATTTGCAACAACCTCCGCGAGAACTACCAAAGCTCGTTCAAACGTTGCTTGACCATGATACTACGGACTGTGTCATTGCCTCCTTTGACAACAAAAAACACAATCTACTGCGTAATCTAGGCACGGGTATTATGGATTTGTTATTCCGCGTGATCTACAAAAAACCGCGCGGCATTCGCAGTACCTCGATGAGAGCGATGAGGCGACCACTGGTCACTGCTATTAGTGAGTATTCGACCATCAATCCCAACATCAACCCCCTCATTTTCCAAACGACAAATCGGATTAAAAGTGTTTCAGTTGAGCATCAAGAACGCGTGGCTGGAAAAAGTGGCTATGGTATCCTACGGCTGATAACGCTAATGATTGACAATGTTGTCAGTGTTTCTACACTGCCATTGAAATGTATCAGCCTGATTGGCTTTCTGGCAGCACTTGCCAGTTTTGTCTTAGGAATCTTTTACGTTCTACAATATTTTTTCACCGAAAATATTAAATCTGATACCGGTTTCATGACGCAGGTCTTATTAATCATCTTCTTTGGTGGAACGACGCTGTTCGCTATTGGATTGCTTGGCGAGTATATTATTCGCATTTTGGAAGAAGTACGGGGGCGACCGCGATTCGTTATCAGACAAACAACCACTGTTGAATCGCCAAACGATCCAGCAACTGAAGCCTAGCGGAGAATACGTTTTGAATTCTCGCACAACTGACTTAGCAATTTCTGAATCGCTCTCTTTATCGCCTCAACTGCTAGGACGATTAGGAATCTGGCTGTTAGCTGGAGTGGCGGCAGGATTTCTATTTGTGTGGATCATGCCCGTGACGTACGAAGTCGCTGATGATATCGGTGCGCAAATGATCCTCGCCGGTGACGACGGATTCGCAGCGGCCGCCGAAGTGCCGTTCTTATCATGGACATTTAACCACAGCTTTTATCTGCTATACCAAGCCGCACCCACTGTTCCCTGGTACGGGATTTTACTGGTGACCACTCAAGCCCTGGGGTTGTCGTTGCTGGGATTTTGCCTCGCATCTTCAATGTCCCACGGACGTTGGCTTGCCTGTTTGGTTCCCTTCTTTTTGGCTTTCGCCTATCAATCACTGTTGACGTTAACATTCACAAAAGCCGCACTGACATTGGAATTCGCTGTCTTTGCCTTTCTGCTACTGCAACGATTGCACCCACTACAATTTGATAAAAATAAATGGTCTCAGCAAAAGTTAACTTTAGGGCTGCTCGTTCTGTCATTACTTTGGCGTTGGAAACTAGGACTATTATGCTTTGTTTTCGCCGCACCACTGCTACTTTTCACATCCAAGCAACTACGACGTGTACTTATCATTAATCTCTTGCTGGTCTTGACCGTGGTGGCAATCGATCGCGGCTTGGATCGCTTAACGCGACCACCCGCCTGGCAACAGTACATGAGTTTTTATTCCCTGCGAGCTGAATTGTTTGATATGCCCGCAGGCCGCGTGGGCGAACTCCCAGCGGATCTTGCGGAGGTTACCGCGGCTGCGAATTGGACAGTCGACGATTATGAATTGATTCGCAACTATTGGATGCTGCATGATCAACGGTTAGCGAACAGCCATTCGTTCCAACGGTTCCTAGCGGCTGCGAAGACCGCCGATGCATCATCGTTGTGGCAGCGATTTGTTGGGCATCTGCGAGATAATGCATTGCTGTTATTTACATTTTTGCCACTGCTATTAGCCGTTGTGCTGTTACAGGGTCGTGACGCGCTGACCGATCCGCTATTGTCTAAAAAACTTTGGGCGGCATTGCTGCTGGGGGCCCCATTCCTGTTTCTTACCTATTTTCGCTTGGTACCACGAATCGCGATGCCAATGCTGTTCTATATATTGACCGTATTTGCGTTGCTAGTGCGATCAAGTGAACAGGAATCAAAACCGTCACTACGATCATGGTTGAGTGGCAGGGCGAATGTCATGCAAGTCTTAGCCATTATCTTGTTGACATTAAGTGGCTGGCAGTGTTTTCAATTATTGCGAACTCAGACAAGTAGCGTCTTAGTGCGCCGCGCAAATTTGCTAGCGGGAGAAGTTGTTATTGGTGAATTAAAGAAACCAGTCACGTTGATTCGCATGTCGCCAGATGCGTTGCCCGGCTGGGAAGGTTGTCACCCGCTGCGACGAATCAATTCAAATCCAAATTTACGTATCGTCCCTGCCGGCTGGCAAATAGGTTCACCTCGTTACAATTCAATACTTGCCGATCTAGGATTCGAAAATGGCAGTGAGATGTTGAGCCGCTGGTCTTCCGATCCCAGCGTTGGACAGTATTTTGTGCGACGAATCACCAACGGATCTACACGTATCAAGCCGCTGAGCCCTGCCTGGAAATCATATTTCCAGCGGTGGCAGCCACAACGCTCACTCGATGATCAGCACACCACTTGGATCAAAATCAATAGCAACGATCAATTGGCTATTATCCAATTACATGAGTGAAATTAAACCGCGAATTGCATTAATTCGCACGAACAACCGACTACAAAAACGCTTGCACTTCTGCCACAATTCGGTCTTGTTGTTCGGTCGTCAGTCCCGGATAGATCGGTAAACGCACCAGACGCTCGCTGCATGATTCCGTGACTGGCAATGCTGGTTGCTCGCTATTTAAGGAAATTCCCATCGGCGAGGAATGCAACGGTACGTAATGAAATACAGCATGAATTCCCTGTTCGTTTAACCGACTGATCAATCCCTGTCGCTGTTGGGGCGTCGGTAAGAGAATATGGAACAAGTGATAATTACTGCGACAGGCATCTGGAATCGATGGCAGCGTCATTTTTCCCGCCTCAGCTGAACCTTGAAACAATTCCATGTATCGTTGATAACACTCGCGCCGCTGCTGAGTAATCGTATCGACAGCTTCGAGTTGACCTAACAAAAAAGCCGCTGTTAACTCACTCGGTAAGTAGGACGAACCGATGTCGACCCAAGTATATTTGTCGACAGTACCCTTTAAAAATTGGCTGCGATTAGTTCCCTTTTCTCGAACAATCTCCGCTCGCTCAATCAATGCTTCATCGTTGATACACAACGCTCCGCCCTCACCACAACTAAAGTTCTTGGTCTGATGAAAACTATACGCTCCTAAGGCGCCAATTGCTCCGAGCGTCTGAGAATGATGACAAGCATTGACCCCTTGAGCTGCATCTTCAATAACTTGCAAATTGTATTCCGCGGCAATCTCCATAATTGCATCCATGTCACAGCCCACGCCCGCATAATGCACTGGAATTATCGCACGAGTTCGCTCAGTGATCGCCGCTCGAATGCAAGCTGGGTCAATGTTAAGAGTACGGCAATCAACATCCACGAACACAGGAGTCGCTCCGGCACGCACCACAGCATTGGCCGTGGAAACGAATGTGAACGAAGGCATGATCACCTCATCGCCAGCACCAATCCCCAAAATCATGATGGACATCTCCAGAGCAGCGGTACATGACGGAGTTAACAGTACTTTTTTAATACCAAATTGTGTCTCGAGCAGCGTTGAGCAACGCTTAGCAAATTCACCATCTCCAGAGATATCCCCCGCAGTGACAGCTTGTGACACGTAGTCCAGCTCATTCCCGCTGCGAAACGGCTTGTTAAATGGTATTGCGTAATCCACTCATTCTCCTCTGGCCCACTCACATCTTTTGGAACCATTTTAAAAGTAACTATTACTTCCTGCACTTCCTGCACTTCCCGCACTTCCGGCACTTCATATACTTCATATACACCATATAAGAGTATACTGTTATCTTGTCATAACCATGCCAACCAACTCTATTTAGTAGCTGTTGTCATAATGTTGTCCTATTATAGCCTGACACATTTAAAATCAATACCATGCGAACATCTATTCAAACTGTACTGACACTTGCCATTGTCACGACAACCAGTTTTTTCTGCATTTTGGTTTCTGCCGCCGATCAAGCTCCCGCGGAGATCAAGATCGCGACGTGGAATCTCGAGTGGTTTTTCGACCATGATCAAAGTGACAACAAATCACCTCTCGCTAAAAAACTATCCGCTCCAACCGCTGCTGATTGGCACTGGAAACGAGACGAGGCAGCGCGAGTCATTGCAGAAATGAAACCAACTATTCTCGCACTACAAGAAATCGAAAATGAAAAAGTAGTGCAGGAACTTGCGGAGGTACTCAAGACCAAACATGGCCTTGAGTATCAGGTTGCCTTTATTAAAGGTCGCGATACGTACACCGAACAAGACGTCGCATTTATGTACACCAGCGGATTCGAGAAATGCGAACGCCGGGAACAAACTAAAACAATGTACGACAGCAAACAATACTACAACCTTTCCAAACATCTGTTTGCCACTTTTCGCTGGACGACACCAACCGGCCATCAGACATTGACCATTTGCAACGTACATTTGCGAGCCGGAGAGCGGGGAGCCGCACCTCGCTTACGGCAATGCCGACTATTGCAACATTGGACAAAACCGATGATTATCAACGATGAAAACGTAATCGTAATTGGCGATATTAATACCTCGTGTGATTGCGACAACGTCTCGCCTGGAGATGACCTAGCTCTACTGTGTGGCACGACAGGATTACCAAGCAGTTCGTCGCTCTTTGATTTACATTTGAAGCTTCCCTCCTCGCAACGAACAACCCATCTGGCTGGGAAACAATTTGACCACCTGCTCGTCAGTCCTGCATTACTAGCTGACACCGACAACGAACACGACTTAATTTTCAGTAGTATTGAATCTTTAAAAAAACTGGTCATCAATGGCAAACAGGACACCGATCACTTCAACGGTTTTTATTCG
>Ga0208879_1002608_pt1 | contig 15610 bp, 18 predicted proteins | sample Knorr_S15_td_Bot_FD_185605 | JGI IMG/M metagenome (GOLD analysis project Ga0208879, IMG submission 185605) | Marine microbial communities from Southern Atlantic Ocean transect - Knorr_S15_td_Bottom_ad_5009_LV_A (SPAdes) (version 2) | ecosystem: Environmental > Aquatic > Marine > Oceanic | place... | reverse complement strand
ACTTTTAGGAGAAATACCAAAATATTTAACAATTTCAAAATATGATGTATCAGTTAAAAAAGAATCGAAAGATAAAATAAATTCTTTTGCAAAAGCTCACATTTTAGTTGATGGTCAAGAAGTTGTTTGTGAAGGATCAGGAAATGGTCCAGTTAATGCACTAGATAATGCAATAAGATCAAACGTCGATAAAGTTGGAAAATATTCTAAATATTTAAAAGATTTGAAATTAGTAGATTACAAAGTAAGAATTTTAAATACTGGAACTAACGCAACTACGAGGGTTTCTATAGAAAGTACGGATTCAACAGGTAAAAGTTGGTTTACGATAGGAGTATCACCAAATATTATTGAAGCCTCGTTTAAAGCATTAATCGATAGCTTAGATTATAAATTATATAAAGAAAAAGCTCCCGCTAATCTCTGATGAGTTTTTCAAATGTTCATTTTATATTATTTAAACCACAATTAGCTGAAAATATAGGAGCTTGCGCAAGAGCATTAAAAAATTTTAATTTTACTAAATTAAAACTAGTTTCTCCAAAAATAAGCTTTCCAAATGAAAAAGTTTATGCAACTAGCGTTGGTGCAAGGGATATAATTAAATCAAGCAAAATATATAACAATTTTGAAGATGCTATTAAGGATGTTGATTGTGTAATAGCTACCTCATCTAGAATAAGAAAAAAAAATTATAAGTATCTTTCATTATCAAAATTAAAAAAAATTGATTTTAAAAAAAAGATAGCAATTATTTTTGGGCCTGAAGCATCAGGTTTGACAAATAATGAACTTAGTTATGCAAACTATTTGATAAAATTGCCAACAAATAATAATTTTCAGTCACTTAATTTGTCCCATTGTGTGATACTTTTTTGTTACGAGATATTTAAAATTTTAAACAAAAAAACTAATAGATTTAATTCAAGATATAAAAGCAAACCTATTAACAAAAAAAATCTTAATAAATTTGTTAATTTCTTAATTAGTTCATTAGATCAGATTGGATTTTTACAACCAAATCATAAGCGCAAAAGTATGATACAAAACTTGCGAACAATTTTTCATAAAATGAATTTATCGAACAAAGAAATGCGGTTATTGCTAGGAATATTTAGCTCTTTAAAAGATAAAAAAGGTTCATTGACAAACTAGACTTACTGATTATAAATCTTCAATCTAAAAATGACAAAAAGACTTGAATCAAAACATAAAGTTGATAGAAGACTAAAAGTCAACTTATGGGGAAGACCTAAAAGCCCATTTAATTCAAGAAATACCCCCCCAGGTCAACATGGCTCAAAAAGGCCTCCCAGGCTATCTGATTATGGAATTCAACTTCAAGCAAAGCAAAAATTAAAATCCTATTATGGAAACATGAACGAAAGACAGTTTAGAAATTGTTATAGAAAAGCAATAAAGAAAAAAGGTGATACCGTAGAAAATTTGATTGGATTATTAGAAAAGAGACTTGATATCATTGTATACAGAGCAAAGTTAGCTATAACAATATTTTCATCAAGACAATTAATTAATCATGGTCATATCAAAGTAAATGGAAAAAAAGTTAATATACCCGGTTATCAATTAAAAGAAGAAGACACAATAGAATTGAAGGAAAAATCAAAACAATTAGCGACAGTAGATGTTTCACTTGCTAGTAAAGAACGGGATGTTCCAGAGTATTTGCAATTAGATGAAAAGCAAAAAAAGATTAAGTTTGTAAGAACGCCAAAATTTGCTGAAGTTCCTTATCCAGTTTTGATGGAACCAAATTTGGTAATAGAATATTATTCTAGATAATTAATCAATTTGAAACAAATGGTCTTAATGAGAATTAATTATTTTTTTTTGTAGTTTATCGATTTTTCAGAAAGTTTTTTTTGTAATTCACCTGACTCATACATTTCCTTTACTATATCGCTACCACCTAAAAATTCTCCTTTAAGATAAAGTTGAGGTATCGTAGGCCAATCACTAAATGCTTTTATTCCTTGTCTCAATTCTTCATTTTCCAGAACATTGATACTTTTAAATTTCACTTCCAAAATTTTTAACATATTTGAGATTGCCATTGAAAAACCGCATTGAGGGGCATCCGGAGTACCCTTCATAAACAAACATACATCATTCTGTCCAATTTCATTTTTAATTAAATTATTTGTAGCTTCACTCATTAGTCTTTTTCCTTTGTTTTTATTGCCAAGGCATGTAGTTCATTTCCCATTTTACCTTTTAAAGCATTATAAACCATTTTGTGTTGTTCTACTTTACTTTTGCCATTAAATAAAGATGAAACTATTGTTGCGGAGTAATGATTGCCATCTCCTGCTAAATCCTGAATATCAATTACGGCATCAGGAATAGCCTTCTTCACTAGACTTTCAATTTCAATCAAATCCATAGCCATAATTATTCAATTTTGCACAGTTTAGTTAAAAACTCTATTAAAAATTAAACCTATTTTTCTAGTATAATAGTTTAAATCAAAAATTTTTTTTAATTTTGTATCGTCAAAGTATCCATAAATTTTTTTGTCACTCTTTAGACTGTCTAGTAGAGAAATATTTTTATTCCGAGCGTTTGCTGAATGTTTTTGCACTACTTTATATGCGCGTTCTCTTGAAAACCCTTTTTTTGTCAATTCAAGCATTACTCCTTGTGAAAAAATTAACCCCTTAGTTAAATTTAAATTGCTTAACATCTTTTTTGGATAAACATTCATATTCTTTAAAATATTTGTTAGTCTAAAAAGTGCAAAATCTAATGTTATAGTAGAATCTGGCCCAATATTTCGCTCAACACTAGAATGCGAAATATCTCTTTCATGCCATAATGAGATGTTTTCTAAAGCGGGAATAACATAACTTCTTACCAATCTAGAAAGTCCAGTAAGATTTTCACTTAGGATTGGATTTGTTTTATGGGGCATAGCAGAGGAGCCTTTTTGATTTTTTGAAAAAAATTCCTGAACTTCTTGTACTTCAGTCCTTTGTAAGTGTCTTATTTCGGTTGCTATTCTTTCAACTGACCCTGCAATGATTGCTAAAATAGAAAAAAAATAAGCATGTCTGTCCCTCGGTATAATTTGTGAAGAAATAGGTTCAATTTTTAATTTTAATTTTTTAGCAACATACTTTTCAATTCTAGGATCAACATTTGCATAAGTTCCAACAGCACCTGAAATAGCGCATGTTGAAATCTCGATTATTGCTTGAATTAATCGTTTTCGATTTCTTTTAAACTCTTCGTAAAAATTTGCCATCTTTAAACCAAACGTAACCGGTTCAGCGTGCATACCGTGACTCCTTCCAATACAAATAGTAAACTTATGTTTGTTTGCTTGTTTTTTTAAAACTCTTAAAATTTCATCAATATCATTTAATAAAATTTTTCCCGATTGAACTAATTGAATATTGAAACAAGTATCCAAAACATCAGAAGAAGTCATTCCTTGGTGTAAAAATTTTCCCCGTGAACCAACATGTTCTGTTATTGATGTTAAAAAAGCAATTACATCGTGCTTAACTTTATCTTCAATTTTATGGATTCTTTTAACATTAATCCTAGCTTTAGATTTAATTGTTTTTGTAACTCCCTTAGGAATTAAACCGATTTTTTCCATTCCTTCTGCAGCAGCTAATTCAATGTCAAGCCAAATTCTGTATTTATTTTTTTCTTCCCAAATATTGGTTAATTCTTTTCTCGAGTATCTTTTAATCATGATGAGTAAGGAGGTTGAGTAAAATTTTTATCTGATTTTGTAAAAATTTCAAACCCTTCATCTGTTACACCCACGGTATGTTCAAATTGTGCCGATAAAGTTTTATCCTTTGTAACAGCTGTCCATCCATCATTAAGGATTTTAATGTCATACTTTCCTTCATTTATCATTGGCTCAACGGTGAAAATCATTCCACTTTTTAAAGTTATTCCCGAATTTTTTTTTCCATAATGTAGTATATTTGGTGGTTCATGGAAAACTGTTCCTATACCATGACCACAAAAATCTTTTACTACCGAGAATCCCTTTGATTCAACATAATCTTGAATTGTTGCACCAATATCACCTAATTTTGTTCCAGGTTTAATTATTGATATTGCTTTCATCATTGATTCATAAGTCGCGGATATAAGATTTTTACTTTTAACAGAAACATCTCCAATACAAAACATTCTACTCGTATCACCATGATGTTCATCTACGAACGTGGTAACATCAACATTCATAATATCTCGATCTTTAAGCACCTTTTCCGATGGTATTCCATGACACACGATATGATTTATTGAGGTACAACATGATTTTGGAAAACCTTTGTAATAAAGTGGAGCAGATTTTCCACCATGATCTTTTATATATTCATAACATATTTTATCTAAAAAATTTGTAGTTACACCGGGCTTAACAAAAGATGTAAGCTCATCAAGAGTTCTTGCAGCAAGTTTTCCTGCAATATGCATTTTTTCAAATAATTCAGAATAATTTTTTTTCATTTTCAACTATAGTATTTTAACAGGTTCATTTACTTTTATCTCTTGGAGACTCAATTTACAATTATAGCAAAGCATTTTTACACCTTTTTTTTTAGCTTCAATAAAAGCTCTTTTGTATTCAATATCAATTTTATCAGCAATTTTAAACTGGTAACAATTTTCCCTTTGAATTAAATATAAAATATAACTTTCATATCCTTTTTTTTTAGCTTCTAGTAATTTTATTAAATGCTTGGTTCCTCTCGATGTAATAGCATCAGGAAATTCTGCGACATTTTCTTTTGTCGAAAGGGTAACATTTTTAACCTCTAAAAAAACTTTTCTGTCATGTTTTTTAAGCAGAAAATCAAATCGGGTATTTGTATCATAAACGGCTTCTGTTTTAATATTTTCAAATTTAATAAATTCTTTAATCGTTTTATTATTTAATGCTTCAAGAACAATTTTATTGGCAAAAATTGTGTTTACTCCAACCAAGCTATTTTTGACCTTAATTAATTCTAAAGTGAATTTAAGTTTACGTTTTGGATTATTAGATCGCGAAATCCATATTTTATTATTTTTATCAAGTAAACCTAACATGGAACCAGAATTAGGGCAGTGAGCAGTAATTATTTGGTTGTTTACTTTAACGTCAACAAAAAATCTCTTATATCTTTTGATTAATGCTCCGGAAATTAAATTGTCTGTAAATTTCATAAAAAAAATATAATATTAATTTCAAGATGAATAACAAATTAAATAAGACAACTTCAGCAATAATCATAATTGGAAACGAAATATTATCTGGAAGAACCCAAGAAGTTAATCTTTCATATCTTTCAATCTGGCTTAACAAGTTGGGTGTAAGGGTTGAGGAAGTCAGAATTATTCTCGATATAGAAAATAAAATTGTTAATTGTGTTAATGAATTAAGGAGAAAATTTAATTATGTTTTTACAACAGGAGGAATTGGACCGACTCATGACGATATAACAGCTAAGTCAATATCAAAAGCATTTAATTTAAATTACGAAATGCATCAGGAGGCTTTCAATATTTTAAAAAAATATTATAAACCTGGAGAATTTAATGAAGGAAGACAGAGAATGGCCATGATGCCTTCAAAAGCAAATTTAATTTATAATCCCACAAGCGGAGCTCCCGGTTTTTTTGTTGAAAATGTTTTTTGTCTACCTGGAGTTCCCTCTATACTTCAATCTATGTTATCAGGAATAAACGATAAAATTTCTGGAGGTAAAAAATTACTGACTAAGACAATTAATTTAAGAACAGTAGAAAGTGAAATCGCCAAACCATTAAAAGAAGTTCAAGATAATAACGAAGAGGTTGAAATAGGAAGTTATCCTTTTTTTAGAGCGGGGAAAGTTGGAGTCTCTATAGTTTTAAGATCTGAAGAAGAATCAAAAATTAGTATTTGCAATGAACAAATATTAAAATTTGTAAATCAAAAAAAAATTGAATTAATTAAACAGGATTAATTAATGTTATATTTTGCATATGGCAGTAATTTAAATCAAAAACAAATGAAAATTAGGTGTAAAGACTCATATTTTATAAAATCTATTAGCTTAAAAGGTTATTCACTAACATTTAGGAGCAAATATGGAGCCGCTGATATAGAAAAAAAAAAAAATTCAAAAGTTATGGGAGCGTTATATGAAATTTCAAAATCAGATGAAAAACGTTTAGATATATATGAAGAATATCCAATCCTTTATAAAAAAATGTATTTTAATTATTACAACAATGAAATTATGACTTACATAATGGTAAAACAATCAACTTATAAAAAACCAACAGAAAAATATTTAAATACAATTATTAAAGGATATAAAGATTGCAAACTTGATAAAAAATATTTAAACAAAGCCTTAAGGCCCTCGTGGTGAAATTGGTAGACACAAAGGACTTAAAATCCTTGCCCATTTGGGAGTGCCGGTTCGAGTCCGGCCGAGGGCACCAGAAGGGTATGAAATGAAAATTCTCACTTGTTTTTTAACACTTTTTTTATTTTTTTCCCCAATCGCTGCTAAAGAATTTCGAATTGATTTTAGTGATGAGGGAATGAAAATCTTAAAGAAAAAAGGCTTTGGTAAAAAAACTATCTATACTAACGGTAAAGATGATAAAGGCTATTATTTAAAAGCTGTGGCGGACTCTGGTGCAACAGGACTTGGTATTGAAATTCATAATAAAGAGCTTTTAAAAGAGATGCCGTTTTTAAATATTACTTTTAAAATTGAACAAGATTTTACAAATATTGACCAAACAACTAAAGATGGTCACGATTGGGCCGCAAGAGTGATGATTGGACATGGTAAAAAAATTGGTTCTAAATTACTGAGTTTGTCCCATTCGTCATTTTTGGACGAAGGGTTTCTTCAACAAAGTCCATGGACAAAAAGCAGTCGTGATTATGTTATCTCTAACGATAAGAGTGGTGAATGGCATACACGTAAAGTTAATGTAAAAGAATTGCTTGAAAAAACCCATAATATTTCTTTTACTAATTTTCTTGCCGTATTTTCAGATTCTAACAACTCAAAACAAAAAATTATTGCATATTACCGAGATATATATTTTAGTGATAATTAAAATTATGAAAATGGAGTGTTTGTTGATCCCATAACTATTCAAAAATTAACCATGAGAGAAGCAGTTAATAATCTTTGTAAGTTAGTAGAAACAACCATGGTTTCCTTGGGTTCAACTAAATATATTAAAACAATAAAAGAAATATTAAATCAAGGTAAATCAAGGAACTGGAGCCAAAAAACAGAGAGAATTATATAACAGTTCGGATAATTTTGAATATATGCTGCAATCTTTAAAAAAAATATTTTATCAAAAATAAGTTTATATAAAAATAACAAATTACATTATGAAAATATATGATTGCATAACTTATTTTGATGAACCGATGTTATTTGATCTGAGATTAAATATTTTAGATAAGTATGTAGACAAATTTATTGTAATAGAAGCAAAACATACCCACAGCGGAATAGTTAAAAAATTAAATTTTGAGATAAATAATTTTAAAAAGTTTCAAAATAAAATTATCTATAAGGTTATAGAAAACCAACCAGAGGGCATTATTGAAATCAACAAGGATGATGATCCTGCAGTTCAAAGTGGAAACAAAAGAATGAATAGCTTAAAAAGAATTGAATTGTCTTATTATACTGCTCTAGATTGTTTGGGTGAAGCAAACCCCGAGGATTTATTTATTTTAAGTGATAGCGATGAAATTCCCAATTTTGAAAAAGTAAATTTTGATCAAATAAATAATAAAATATTGATATTCAAACAAAAAATATTTTATTACAAATTTAACCTGTATTATGATTTAATTCCATGGTTTGGCTCCAAGGCCTGTACAGTAAAAAAACTTATTTCACCAACTTGGTTGAGATATGTTAAATCAAAAAAATATCCTTTATGGAGAATAGACACGTGGTTTTCCAAAACAAGGTATAATTCAGTTAAAATTATTGAAAATGGCGGATGGCATTTTTCAAATTTAAAAAATCCAGAAAATATTAAAAAAAAAATGTTTAATTTTGGACATCATAATGAAGTAGAAGAAAGTGGAATTGACCTTGAAAAAATAAAAGAAATGGTTAAGGAAAAAAAAGTTTATTATGATCATTTAGTAGATAAAACTCAACAAAAACATAGAAGAGAAGGCTATGAATTAAAAAAATTAGATTTTTCAGAATTACCAAGTTATTTAACAAAAAATTTTGAAACTTATAAAAAATGGTTTGATAATTAAATTTTATGATAAATAAAAAATTCCATTTTGTTTTTGATAAAACAAACAAGGCAAATCAGCAAAAAAATAAATTTTTAAAAAAGTATAAAAATTATGATCCTCATAAGGCGGATACTATTATTGTATTTGGTGGAGATGGATTTATGCTTCAAACACTAAAAAAATTAGGAAAGTTTAATAAAGCATTTTACGGAATAAATATGGGCACTTATGGCTTTTTAATGAATAAATTTGAAAGTAAAAAATTTATTGAAAATATAGCTAAATCCAAACTCGTAAATATTTCTGCTTTACAAATGATTGCAAAAAACAAAAATAATATTGTGAAAAAATGTATAGCAATAAACGAAATTTCTTTGTTCAGACAAAGTAAACAAACTGCATCCCTGCAAATAAAAAAGGGAAAAAGTATAGTTATGAAAAAATTAACCTCAGATGGCGTATTAATATCCACCCCTGCGGGGAGTACAGCTTATAACCTTTCTGTTCATGGACCTATCTTATCTTTAAACTCACAAAAGTTAGCAATTACACCTATTAGTCCATTTCGGCCAAGAAGATGGAAGGGGTGTGTAGTATCAGATAAGTCCGTCATAAGCATAAATAATTTGAATATTAACAAAAGGCCCGTCAGTGTTGTGGCCGACAATGTCGAGTTCAGAAATATAAAAAGTGTTAAAATTTATATTAATCGCAAAATTAAATTTAATTTACTTTATGATTCGAGAAATAGTCTAAATCAGAAGATCAAAATAGAACAAGTACGAAAAGAAATATATTGAAACTATAATTTATGGAGAAAATAAAATCTCACACAAAAATTGCAATAATAGGTGGAGGAATATTAGGTGTAAGCTTATTATATCATCTAACCAAAGAAGGCTGGAAAGATTTGGTATTAATTGAAAAAGGAGAACTTACTTCTGGTTCTACTTGGCATGCTGCTGGTCAATGCCCGCACATGGTGGGAAGTTATAATTTAGCTAAAGTTCATTTACATTCTACGAATCTTTACAAAAGTCTAGAAAAAGAAACTGGTCAAGCCACAGGATGGCACGGGTGCGGCAGTTTAAGATTAGCCTATAAACAAGAAGATCTTGATTGGTTTTTTTATGTAAAAGGAATTTTAGATAATGTGGGAGCACCCGCAGAGATAATTTCTACTAATGAAATTCCAAAAATACATCCTTTTATAAAATTAGATGAAATTATTGGAGGTTTCCACACACTAGAAGATGGGCATACAGATCCAACAAGCACGGCAAATGCAATGGCCAAAGGAGCAAGAAATAGGGGAGCAAAAATATATCGAAACAATCGTGTCATTGACATTAAAGCACGTCCGTCTGGAGAATGGGAAATTATAACTGAAAATGGCAATATTGTTTGTGAACATGTTGTTAATGCTGCGGGTAGCTTTTGTCCAGAAGTTAGCCAAATGGTAGGAATAAAAAATATACCAAGTATTAATATGCTTCATCATTATCTGGTTACTGATGAGCATCCTGAAATTAAAAAATTAACAAAAGAACTACCTGTTGTAAGGGACCCAATTTCTTCATGTTATCTTCGTCAGGAAGGAAAAGGTTTATTAATTGGAATTTACGAAAAAAACTCAAAATGCTGGGCTTTAGATGGAATGGATTGGAAGTTTAATATGGAATTATTGGAACCAGAACTTGATAGGCTTGAAGAACATTTAAATAAGGGAATGGATAGAATTCCTCAGTTTAGAGATGTGGGGATTAAAAAAATAATTTGTGGACCAATTACTCATACTCCGGATGATAATTTTTTTGCTGGACCAGCTCCTGGATTAAAAAATTTCTGGATGCTCTGTGCTGCAAGTGTAGGCATAGCCCAAGGTGGAGGAGCAGGGAAATATCTCGCCCAATGGATAACTTATGGTGATGCAGATATAAATATGTTGGAGTTTGAACCAAGAAGATATCTAAGCTGGGTTAATAAAAATTATGCTATTGAGAAATGTAAGGATCAATATAGAAGAATGTACGTAACCGCCTTACCAAATGAAAGTATTGAGGTTGGAAGACCGATAAAAAAAACACCTATTTATAAAAAATTAAAAGATTTAGGAGCTATTTACCTAGATTCATATGGTTGGGAAAAACCTTGCTGGTTCGCAAAACCTGGAATGAGAGAACAGTATAGTTTTAAACGGTCTAATGCTTTTACTTATGTTCAAAAGGAATGCGAAAATATCCAAAATAACGTAGGTATTTTGGATTTGAGTACTTTTGCAAAATATGAAATTTCTGGAGATGATAGTGAAACATTTCTAAATCGTTTGTGTGCCAATACTATTCCAAAGAAAGATGAAAGCATTATTCTTACACATATGCTTAATGAAAAGGGACGTATACAAAGTGAACTTACTATAACTCGTTTACCTAATAATCTTTTTTATGTTTTGTCATCAACCGCATCAGAGATTAGAGATTTAGATTGGTTTAATCATCATCTAAATAAAGATGAGAAGATAAAAATAAAAAATATTACACAAGATTATGGTGTACTTGTAATTGTTGGGCCTAAATCAAGAACTACATTATCTCAATTAACTTCTGAAAATTTAAATAACAATAATTTTCCATGGTTAAAAGGTAAAGAAATTTTAATAAATAAAATTCCGGTGCGAGCTCTTAGAATTAATTATATGGGAGAATTAGGTTGGGAATTACATCATCCAATAAAATACATGGAATCTTTATATGATACGATTTGTGAAGTTGGCAAAAAAGAAAATATCATCAATTTTGGAACTTATGCAGTGAATTCAATGAGAATGGAAAAAGCGTATCGAGGTTGGGGAAGTGAGTTAACAGGAGAGATAAGTTTGGTTGAAGCAGGCATGGATCGTTTTTTTAATTTAAATAAAAAAAATAATTTCATCGGATCTAAAATACTCAAAGAAAAATTACAATCGGGAGTTGACATCAAGATAGTTTATTTAGAAGTTGATGCTGTTGATGCTGATGCTAGAGGTAACGAGCCGGTATACTATAAGAATCAAATTATTGGAGTAGTTACTTCAGGCTCTTATGGATTTAGAGTTAAGAAAAGTCTAGCCTTTGCTTATGTAAAATCAGATTTAGCTACCGTTGGTACCGAACTGGATATCGAGATTCAAGGAAAAAAAAGAAGAGCTACAATTCTTACTTCGCCAGTCTATGATCCTAAAAATAAAAAATTAGTGGCCTGATTTATTTATCTAGACAGTCAAAATAAAATAAAGCATATTTCGATTTTTATCGAGGGATTCCATGGCAACAAGAACAAATGCACCACCAAAACCTTATTTAGGATTTGGAACTAGAATTAGAAAGTCTCCTTACTTTGAGTCTACTTTAAAGTGGGGTTGTAAAGAATATACCACCTACAATCACATGTATTTTCCTGTGTATTATAATACTCCAGAAGAAGATTTTTGGAGTTTGGTTAATGATGTTACTCTTTGGGACGTTGCTGTTGAACGGCAAGTTGAAATTAAAGGACCAGATTCAGCAAAATTCACCCAATTATTAACACCAAGAAATTTATCAGATTGCCAAGTTAATCAATGCAAATATGTTTTAAATACAAATTATCAAGGAGGAATTCTTAGTGATCCTATTCTGTTAAAATTAGAAGAGGATCATTTTTGGTATTCTATTTCAGACAGTGATCTTTTACTTTGGGCCATGGGCGTTGCGGGCAAAGATAAATATGATATTGAACTAAAGGAACCAGATGTATCTCCGTTACAAATACAAGGACCAAAATCTAGAAGTTTAATTACAGATTTATTTGGATCATGGATAGATGATCTTAAATATTATTGGTGTAAGCAAACGGATTTAGATGGAATACCTGTCGTTGTGTCACGAACTGGTTGGAGCGGGGAAATTGGTTATGAGATTTATCTTCGTGATGGCAAGCGTGGAGCTGATTTATACGAAAAAATTATGGCTGCAGGAGAAAAATACAAGATTGCACCAACCGGCCCATCACAAATTAGAAGAGTTGAGGCTGGAATTTTCTCATATTTTCAAGATATGAGAGTTACAGATAATCCCTTCGAAATTGGAATGGGTAGATTAGTTGATCTTGAGATGGAAGCGGATTTTGTAGGGAAAGAGGCTCTAAAAAAAATTAAACAGGAAGGGATTAAAAGAAAATTGGTAGGAATTGAAATACTAGGTGATCCATTAAGCATGGTAGTTCCAAAGGAATATACACCAGGATATTTCGTTCCAGACCATTGGCCTGTAACCGATGACAAACTGGAAATAGGATATGTTACTTCAAAGTGCTATTCTCCTCGGTTAAAGAAAAATATTGGCTATGCTTTTCTTCCTTTAAAGTATACTGATCTCGAAACTGAGATAACCATTAATTCTCCATATACATCTCTCAAAGCTAAGGTTGTAGCCCTTCCTTTCTATGACCCCAAGAAACGAATTCCAATAAAATAATTTATGTTTTTAAATAAAATCTGTGACAATCACGGATGAGCTTTCGTGATATTCTAATTGCATTATGTGCACCAATACTTCTTGGGTTTGGTTTTGTTATTGCCAAGCCTGCGATGCAGCAGTTTCCACCATTTTTACTAATGGGTTTACGTTTTACTATTGCGGCACTGATTCTAATTTGGTGGTTTCCTATACCAAGAGGATTATTAAAAAATTTATTTATAGTTTCATTTATCGGAGGCACTTTAACTTACGGTTTAGTATACATGGGTTTAAATAGCGTTGATGCATCTTCCTCAACACTGCTTATCCAAACAGAAGTGCCTTTCGGAGTAATTATTGCGTATTTTTTATTTAAAGAAAAGCCAGGAATAAAAAATATAGTGGGTATCGTTATTGCTTTTTTAGGGCTTTTTGTTTTATTAGGTGCTCCCAATCTACAAGGTAAATTGATCGGTGTTTTGTTATTACTTTCTGGAGCATTCACTTGGTCCCTTGGAATGGTTATGGCAAAACCAATTAGTAAAAAAATAGGAGGATTTGCGGTTACAGCTTGGATATGCTTATTTTCAGGTCCAATGCTATTATTGGGTTCGTTTATTTTTGATGGCAATACGATTAATTATTTTTTATCTGCAAATTTTCATGGGTGGTTAATAGTTGCGTATCTCAGTTTAATTATGCAACCTTTAGCATATGGTACTTGGTACAATGTCATCGGACGTAACCCAATTCATAAAGTTTTGCCTGTGATGCTTTTGTTACCTCTTACCGGATTATCAACCGCTATTTTCTTACTTGGAGAAGAGCCTACAAAACAAGTATTTATTGGAGGTGCAATTATATTGTTTGGAATTGGTATGATATTATTTAGTAAACCTAAAAATAAATAAGAAGCTAATATTAGTCTTCTTTTATCAGTTGAGAAGTAATTAAATCTCGGTAATCATCAATTTTTTTCATTTTAATATTAGGTATTTTTCCATCATCATCATATTTTCTAAGAATTATTGCATCTTTATAATATTTTAATGAAGTAAATTTTCGGGCTTCCTCATCGTTCATTATTCCTCCCTGAAGTTCTAAACTAATTTTAGAAGGATCAGATAAAAGATCATAATATGATTTATTTCGGCAGAGATACTTTTTTGCTTGAACATGTATTTTAATGGGTTCGGTAACTTCTGGTTTGAAATAATCTTTCAAAAAATCAAATCCTACATTTTCGTGTTTTCCATCTAATGATTTTGAAAATAATAGATCTGGATCCTCAATAACAAAATGACCATAGTCGTGAAGTAAACAAGCACAAATTAACGATTTAGATGAATGATTTTTTTCTGCCAACATGGCTGTCTGCAACATATGATCGGATGTCGTAACTTTCTCACCAATATAAAGATCATTATTAGTTTGATAATTATTTATAATTTTATCAACTATATGTATGGACAACAGATCCTCGAATTTAATTAATTAGTTTTGTCTACTTAATATGATAATACTTAGAAAATCACAAAAATGAATTGATAAAGATGGTCTTTTATCCACTATTTCTACAATGTTAAAAAAATGATTGGATGCTAAAATGAAGGTTGGTTTTATAGGTTTAGGAAATGTCGGAGCTAAACTCGCCGGAAGTTTGCTTCGAAATAAATTTAATTTAACTGTAATAGATTTAGACAATAATTTAGTGAAAGATTTTGTTTCGAAAGGCGCGTCAACAATAGGTTCTCCAAAAGAATTAGCAGAAAAAGTTGATTTAATAATAACGTGCCTTCCTTCCCCTAAAGTTTGCTCTGAAGTCATGGAACAAAAAGATGGAATAATTAATGGACTATCTAAAGATAAGATTTGGCTTGAGATGAGCACCACCGATGATTCTGAAGTGAAAAGATTGGGTGAATTAGTTAAAAAAAAACAAGCTATACCATTAGACGGACCAGTTAGCGGTGGATGTCATCGTGCGGCAACAGGAAATATTTCAATTTTTGTTGGGGGAGATCGTTCGGCATTTGAAAAAATATTACCTGTATTGAAAGTTATGGGGAAAAAAATACTTCATACTGGAAAACTAGGTTCAGCTTCAATACTAAAAGTTATTACCAATTACTTAGCATCAGTTAATTTAGTTTCAATAGGAGAAGCACTAACGGTTGCAAAAAAATCGGGCATGGACCTCAAAACTACTTATGAGGCAATAAAAATTTCATCAGGCAATTCTTTTGTTCATGAAACAGAAAGTCAGGTTATTTTAAACGGTTCATACAACATCAGTTTTACAATGGATTTGGTAGTTAAAGATGTAAGGTTTTTTGATAATCTTTCCAAAAAGCATCATATTCCTCTTGAGGTGTCTCCAATCGTTTTTAACATATTTAAGGAAGGTCAAAAAAAATATGGGTCACGAGCATGGTCATCAATGATTGTAAAAAGATTAGAAGATGCATGCAATATTAATTTAAGGGCAGAAGGTTTTCCGTCAGAATTAACTGATAATACATCAGAAGAAAAAGGTTATGTAATATAATTTATCTGATAATAATAATTTAAAATGTTAGACAAAAGAAATTTTTATATAAATGGTAAATGGGTAACTCCTTCAAAACCCAATGACTTTGAGGTAATTAATCCATCCAATGAAGAACCATTTGCTATCATTTCATTGGGAGATGAAGTAGATACTAATTCTGCAGTAAAAGCTGCCAAAGAATCTTTTTCTAGTTGGAAAAAAACTTCAAAAGAAGAAAGAATAAATCTTTTAGAAAAATTACTTAAAGTTTATAAAAAAAGATTTGATGAAATGGCTGAGGCGCAGTCAATGGAGATGGGAGCTCCAATTGATTATGCAAAATCA